>OKKB01000198.1_pt1 | contig 30940 bp, 14 predicted proteins | sample 1613931 | NCBI WGS metagenome assembly OKKB01 (sample SAMN04436893, study PRJEB24849) | human gut metagenome | biome: human gut; feature: NICU; material: stool | host: Homo sapiens | place: USA: Saint Louis, MO | collected 2012-02-08
ATTTATACATTGTTACTAACCGTTAATATATAGTAACATTTTTAACAATTTGAATGTTGTTGACATTTTTTTTTTTTATAGTTGAATAAGTTATACCACTTATTAATTGTAGGCAATTACCAGTGATATTAAACATCCTTCTGCTGTTGCTGCTGCTTATCATAACACACATAGCACACACTTTCTATTAGTTTGCTATTCATATTTCTTTGTGTATGACTAATTTCAGCATTTATCACTTTTCTTTGTAATCTCCAAATTTTGATACTTTAGACTTTGATTATTATTATTATTATTATCATTATTACTGAAACATATTCTTTAATCTTTATCTTTATAATTTTTTGAAAGTTACCATTTTATTTTTTTTTGTTTTTCAACAGCACCTTTCTAAGTTTTTGGGCGCGTCTATTCTTACAAGAATAAACGTCCATTTTCTAATTCTTCAATTGTGGATTCGATTATTTCATCATCGTCATCATCTTCAACCAATTCAATGGTTGAATATTTAATCATATCCCAACGTTTCCAAAACAATTCAATTTCTCTATAATCATTAGAATCAACCAATTCTTGTAAATAATATTTGGCTTTAGTCAAACGAACTTTCAAATCTTGTAATTGACAAGACGATTGATCTGGTTTAGATGATGCTTGTGTTGATGCAATTGTTTGTTGATGTGGGAAATCAGAATAATCTGTGATATCAGTATTGTTATCAAAAGTTTCATCAGCACTATCATCTTCATCATCATCATCGTAATCCTCGTTATTATCATTATTATCGTTGAGCTTTCCATTGTAAGCTCTTTTTGTTGTACTATTACCTAATTTATTGGAACCAAAAACATCATCTTCAAAAGATGTAGTAGCATCACAATATCTAGCCCAAGCTTCATCAATGGCACCAATTAAATATTCAAAGCAACGAGTTCTAGCATTCCTGTCAGCAATAGGAATAGAATTGTTATTATCACAATTACCATCGTCTTGACTATCAGTATAATGAACTGTACTGCAATCGAGATTTTCAATCTCAGTTTCTGAACCAGTGACTGCAAGAACAACACTGGATTTTCGTGTAGGAATAAGTTTCCTTCTGACTTGAATAGCTTCAAATGGGGATTGTGCACCATTATCGGAATCAGATTCAGAATCTTCTTCTTCGGATGATAAAGAAGAATTATAAAATCCTTTAAAACCAATACCACCAAAAGCACTAATCTTATTATTCAAGCAAATTCTTTTATTTGGTGTGGTGTATAAACTATTAAAAGTTGAACAACCACGTTTGGTAGCAGCACCAGCAACGACAGCTGAAGTACTTGGAAATGTTGGAGAACACAAAGCCATTATTTAAAATGTATTTGTGTGTGTCGTTAAGGAGGTGGAAAACTAAACTGAAAGAAAAAATAAAAATAATAAAAAATAAAAAACGGAAATAACAAATTTCAAATAATTAAACTTAAAAATGGTCGTGTCTATTATACCAGTTAAAAAAAAGGAAGGTAGTGTAAAATTGATCAACGAAAAAAAGAAAAGGACAGCAAAATTTGTAAATTTGTAAAATTGCCACCGTGTCCAAAAATGAATTTGACCAATCAAAATTAAAACCTTTGCCACTGAAATTGACTAACTAAAGCAAATTTTTTTTTTTTCCACTGGGAAGATGTTAAGTTATATTTAGTTTAATATATGAATATTATTGGATGTTTTTTCTAGTTTTAAATTAATTTATTTTCTCTTTTAATAAACCAACAACAAAATATAAAAGGGGGGAAAGAACTTATCCAGTAAGTATTTTGTATGAAGTGTGTGGTTTGTTGTAGTTGTGTTATTAAGTTTCCTTATGAGACAGAAAAAATTGTTTTTTAATTTGCCTTCCAACAAGCAAAAAAAAAAAAAAGAATGGTGTGAGGAATGAAAGAATGAAAGAAAGAAAGAAAATAAAAAAAAAAAAAACTAATGACCCAAACTTTTATATATAAGAAATTTTTCTTCTGTCTTCATCGACAACAACAACAACAACAGACAGAAAGAAAAAAAAAATGTCCATATATATTGGGTCATGCACTACTCTTTTTTTTAACTTAGTTTCTGCAGAAAGATAATGTGAATAAACATTTCTTTTTTCTATTGATTTCCGTATTGGGTTTAATTCTTATATGCACGACTGATTATTATTTCTGATTCCTGTGATTTGATTGGTTGAGAAGGGTTTTTGTGTAACTGATTTAAGAAAAAAAAAAGTGTAGTCGTGTAGTTATGCTAGAAACAGCAAAGAGCAAATTAAATACCATTATCTAATATTATAGAGGAGAGGAAATGGAACGTTTCGTATTCTTTTCAACTACTCCCCCTTTTCTTTCTTATATCAACTAATCTTAGATTTGATAAAGCAATTGTTTAATTTGATTAAACAAAAGATTTTTCAAATAGAAGTTGATATTTTGTAGAAAGAGCTCTACAAGTGGAGATAGAGCAAACTTTAAAAACAAACGTATCTTTACATCTATATTTTTGTAGACAATAAATTTGCTTATTGGTCTTTCTCTCTCTCTCTCTCTCTCTCCACTTGGAAATTGAACTCCGCCTCCAGTTTCCTCTTATAAATTTTTTCAAATCCTCCTAATTTGAATTCCACCACTTCTTTTACAAATAACACCACACTTACATACACGATGGAATAGAAACCAGAAAAAGATAATAAATTAGACGAGATGTTAAATTTTTTTCACAAATTTCACTTTTACATTGATTTTGTGTATATATAGAATTGTTCTACTACAGCAAGAAAGAAAGAAAGAATAACTAAGTAGTAGTACTACTACTACTACTATTAGTACAGCTACAACGTTTTGCTTATCTTTTTTCTTTCTTTCTATTGTGTTTTAATTTCAATTTTGTCTGAATTTTAAAACTGAATTGCTATTTCGTTTCTTCTTTCTTTTTCTTTTTCTCTTTCTCCTATATCTATATCTATATTTATATCTATAATGTATGTATGTATGTAGGTGTGGTGGTGTCATTTATTAGTAAATTAGCTTTGTGCCTTATCTCTATATTTCTGTTTTCATTTTTTTTTTTTTTTTTGGAATTGGGTACACGTTTACACCAAAGAGATATATCCAACTATCCCCATAAGCAAGATCAAGGGGTGGTGGAAAGAAAGAGATCAGTTATGATCTAATCTCTTGACCCCGTGGAGCAATCAATAATTTTAAAAAATCTATTCGATGATTAGAGGTATTGCTGTCATTCTAGAATTAAATTAGCAATTTTAAGATATGATTTACCTACAGATTCATCAGATTAAGTTTTATTTTGCTTTTAAATTGGTTCAAACTTTTGATGTAAAAAAAAAAAAACAAATTCCCTTACAATATTGATAATTTTGCAACTTTTTCTTCCTTAATAAAACAAAATATTGTTAATTCAATTTACTAGAACTAAAAGAATACACACCTATGAAACCCTATTCAACCAAATAAAACCTTATAAACAACTCTATTATAATCCCAATATAAACAACAAACCAAAAATTTATGTTTTCTTATTTTCTTCATCTAATTTAGAATCCACATAAACCATAATTTTTAAAACATATTCAATCAAAGTATCCATATTTTTATGATTAAAAATATCTTGAATTTTTTTCATAATTTTAAATGATATTCTACAACTTATAATTATTAAATTTTTAATGGCTTCACCTTTCCCATGAAAATCTTTTTCTAATCGTCGTTTTAATAATTGTTTAGTATTATCATTTAATGAATTAATGAAATAATCAATTTTTTGTTCATTATTATCAAGTAATGATATTAATTCTTCAATTTCATTTAAATCTATGGCATCAATATTTCTATCATCTACTTGTTCCGAAAATGGACTACCTAGTAGTGTAGACGTTGTAGAAGAGTCAGAGTCAGAAAAGGCTTCCTCATTGTCATGATAATTTTTTGTTGACGATGTTGATTTGGGATTGAAATAAGGTATATAGGGTAATCTTGTTGATAATTGATTTTTCCCCGTTTTATAAACATAATTGAATATAGACAGTCTATTTTCATAAATTAATTGTAAAATTTTTTCATTTGGATCTTTAGTTATATCACCATTTAATACAATATCTAAATTTTTAGTAATCAATCGATCAAATTTATTATTTTGATCAGTTAAATATTGTTTCATTCTATAATCTTTATCAATATTAATATTAGTATCAAACTCGGTGGTTAATGCATCCACAAGGGTTACATCATTTTTTGGGGTGGGAACAGTGGCAGTAGCAGTAGCAGTGGCAGTGGCAGTGGTAGTTGAACTTAATGATGAGGATGAATTAGACATGTTTGTTGCAGTAAAATTAAGTTTTGGTGGAGATGGTGGAGATATTCCCAGTTTTCTTGATTTTCTGCGAGCTAATCTTTCTGATACAGTTAATGTGGATGATCCATCAACTGTACCTAAATGTGATCTTTTTTTAGGACTATCAAATATATTAGCATCATAATCATTATAATCATCATTATTGTAATTATTGTTGTAATAGTTGTCATTATTTCTATTGGCAAGTAATTTTGAATGAACCTTATCTTTAGTTGTAGTGACAACTATTGGTTTAATTTCTTCGTCTTCTTCATCTTCACAAGAAGAAAACCCTGGCTCATCTTCATCTTCAGTTTCAGTTTCCAGTAAACTAGTTGTGGTTGAAGCTGTGGATGTGGTGTTGAAATTTCTAATTACTGGAATATGTTTTGAAAATGGAATTCTATTAACAAAAAATGAAACAACTACCATATTAGCACTTTGATATCTTTAGTTTTTTTTTCTGTAAAATATATAGCACAAATAAGAACAATATTGCTAATAATAAATCTAGAATTAAATGTAGATTATCGCCGTTATTGTTGTTATTGACGATGGAGTTCGGAAAATTAAAGTATAAAATAAACCAAACAAAGGAAAGAATGAATGGAGAGGGAGGAAGGGAGGAAGGAAGAAAGAACTTTTGAGTTTTTGACAAAGATATTTAGTTCTTTTTTCAATAAAAGGAATTTTAAAAAATCAAGTTAAGTAATGTGTGGATCTTTTAATGGTAAAATGCAGATAGATAAAGGACAAGTATTAATTATTTTATCTATTGTGTTTATCTTTGTTGATAGACAAAAAAAAGGAGGGAGGAAGGAAGGGAAAATCAATAATATTTAAATTAATTCCAACTTTAATATATGTATAGATTTTGAGAGATTTTACCATTCCAATTTGAAGTTAAAGAAAACATATTAAGGAAAGGATGGAAGACCCAATTAAAGAAGCAGAAGAAGTAGAAGAAAAAAAAAATAGCCGAGCTTAAAAATAGAATGACTAAGAGCAAGAAAGAAAAACACCTCCCTTGACTAACCAGCCATACATTAACTGAAATAATAAATTGTCATGTGAAAAATTTAATTTCTTTTTCTAGTTGCGAAATGTTCAAAACTAGAAAACGTTTGCTTTCACAAATTAATATTACTCTTCATTTAGTTTCAACCACATTAATATATATATATATATGCAATGTTTGAGAGAAACCCATTTATATGATACGATTCACTGTATTGAACCATTTGCAATCTTTTTTAAATTGTGTTTGGTGTTTGTTTTAGTAAAAAAATCTTGTACGTGATTTTCACAATTATTGAGTTCACTTCCTCACAAGTCAGTGTTCAAGAAATAAGTTCTGTTTATAAGACCTATAGTCTCATCTCTCTCTCTAGCTGTAAGGATTTAAAACTTTTGAAAACAACCTTTATCTACAAAAAAAATTAGGTCTGGTTGAAATCTACAACTGAAACACGAAAGATTTAGATCTCAAAAAATGGTCTACATCTGGTAGCGATGAACTTTAGGAAAAAAAAACAAAAATTAAACCTGACACAACAAGCCCAGCTCAGATCTTTGGACACAGTTGCAACTATAAAAGTTTACAAACTACTTAAACTAAGTGAATTCTCCGTAAAAATATCAAATTTCTACTATAACCCACCTATCATATTTATTATGTAGATTTACCAAAGAAAACTAGATCCTTAATTTTATAGACACAACTACTTCAAAAACTGACAACAGTAAACTCAATTCTCAATACAAAAGTCATTTCTAGCTCTTTAATATTCCTGGCTCTTAAAACTGTGCCTCAAATATCTAGTCAATTATACCATGAATGAAGGCGTAGTAAAATCAACAATTGATGATGATGATGATGACGAGTTTGTGTCTGCTTAAGTAATCATGCGAGAATTATTAAATCTGAAAAAGTTATAACAGAAGAAGAAGGAGAGAGAGAGGAAAAAAAAAAGTGTACCCAGTCTGAAAACAAATCTTCGATCCAATTGTTTCTTTTACCAATTGTATACTATCAACCCCCCCTCAGCAACAGATATTTTCTTCATAGAATATCACCCAATTAATCAAACTCAACTCAATATGGCTAAAAAGAAAAGCAAACTGAAATCTTCTTCTCCGAAACCAAAAGTATCTTCTACTGCTGCCAAACCAGTGGAAATTGACAACCAACAAAATATTGAAAATGTTCAAGATTCTCCACTGGCACTTCAACAACAATCAGCAACAGCAGAAGAATCAGAAAACACAGCAACAACAGCGACACCTCTGGAAGGGACTACGGCTACAACAGAATCATCACCAGTAACAACATCAAATGAAACCGACCCCATAGAATTATCAGTATTAGATAATGCCGATCACGCTATTGACTCAAATTCAATCAAATCAACTGAAGCAGTATTAGAAACTTTAGACAGTGAATTGAATACTATTGCCGACACAAAAACTGAACCACCAACAGAACAAGAATTGAATCCAACATTAGCGAAATATATGCGCAGTTGTCAAGAAGGGAATTTAACTATAGTTAAAGAATTGATTTCATCGGGTCAAGTATTGGTAAATGATACTTTTAGTGATGAAATTACGGGATTACATTGGGCATGTATAAATAATCGATTATCTTTAGTTAAATTTTTAATTGCCAATGGTGCTAATCCTAATCAATTGGGCGGTGAATTGAAAGCTAGTCCATTACATTGGGCATGTCGTAATGGTCTTGTATATATTGTTGATTATTTGATGAGAAATTCTGATGCTGATCCGAATTTACGTGATGCTCAAACTTATAATGCATTACATTTAGCTGTTCATTCTTCAAATATCATGTTGGTGATATATTTATTATTGAGTTGTTGCAGTCCTGATTCTGTGAAAAAAGTATATATTGATGAACCTGATGGATCTAATCGAACTGCTTTACATTGGGCCAGTTATCAAAATGATATTTTCACCATCAATGCATTATTAAGATTTGGAGCTGATGTAAGTAAAGTCGATAATAGTTTGTTTATCCCATTACATTGGGCATTTATGAAAGGTTATAAATCAGTGTTAAAGGCATTGGTAGAAGCTGGATCCGATATTTATTTCAAGAATGATCAAAATAAAAATTCATTCGATATTGCTAAAGATATGAATTGTTCCAATACTTGGGAAAAAGTATTGATCGAAACCGGTAGAGATCCTAAAAATAATTGGGCCCCTCTTAAACCTTGGGTACTGGCCAAATTAGGTAAAATTATTACATTTTTAACACCATATTTCTTATTACCACTTCTGTTTAATGTTTTATCAATGGGTGGTGATCAAGGAGGGTTTATAATACCTAAATTAATCTTGGCCATTGGTATATTAGGTGGTGGTATTTATTTATTAAACAAATTAATTATTTCACAATATATCTTTGATGATAAGAAATTAGCCAAATCACCAATTTTAGCCGGAGTGTTTTCTGCCACGGCGTTTTGGAGTGTTTTGGTTTGGTTATATAATATTTTACCAACTACATTTATTCATAATTTTTTTGCCAATGTTATTATGGCAATTTTAATTGCAATTTTCACTTGGTCATTTTTCAAAGCCATGTTTATAAACCCAGGCTTTGTTCCTACTCCAGCTGATAATAATGTCATATTATCTCAAGTGGCTCAATTGATAGAATTGGGGAAATTTGATACTGACCATTTTTGTGTTAATAGTTTTGTTAGAAAACCATTAAGATCAAGATATTCAAAACATAATAAAAGACTTATTGCTAGATTTGATCATTCTTGTCCATGGGTATATAATGATATTGGGGTTAGAAATCATAAAATTTTTATCACATTTGTTTATTCATTAAACATGGCAATATTTGTGTTTTTATATTTATCATTACAATATTTTGATAAAGTTAAAGATCAATATGATTCTGATGACGAGGGAGAAGGAGAAGGATTTGTTTGTTCTATTTTAGGAGATGATATGTGTTATGGATATAAAAATCATCATTTTCATTTCAATGTTTTCATGTGGGATTTATTTCAATGTGTATGGGTTTCATTTTTATGTATTGTTCAAACATTTCAAATTCTTAAAGGATTAACAACATGGGAATTTAGTTCATTAAATAAACAATTACAAACTAATCGATTCAATCATTCTACTGTTCCTAGAGATTTTGAAGCTGGTGAAGGGATTTCATTAGATCAAACCCAACCTTCAGATGGTCAACATAGACATAATCATAATGAATTTCAAACGTGTATGAATTTATTAGGTATTGATCAATTCATATTGACTTTGAAAATGAGTTTAAAATCACTTTTTTCTAATACTCGTCATGGCAATAACAATACTAATTATGATCCATTAACTTCATTACATATCCCCACTGATCATGGAATTAAACAAAATTGGTTAGATTTTTGGATTATTGGTGAAGAGAAATGGAGAAATGTATTTTATTTACCTATTGATGGCGAAAATAATTTAAATGGGAAAGTGGTAGATTATTATACATTATATAGTTACCATTGATTGTATGTACATATATACATATACATATGACATATACCAAAGCTATTATTCTAAAACCTTTGTATTCATTGTAAAATACTTGTAGTAGATTGTTTCTTATTTTTCAAAATATGCTATCAAAATTTGTTTATCTGGAATTGACAAAATCAAACCTTGACAACAGTAATTTAAAAAAAAAAATTATAAATTAACTGTATCTTTGTATTATTTGGTCGACCCACAACAATAGGTAATGAATCTATAAGTCACAAAACAATAAACCAAGAAGTTAGACATCCATACTTTTGGCAATTGTTTGTAACTTGTCAGACAGCCGCTTATACCCACCCAATTCAAAATCCTCCTAGAAGGCACAATGAAAAGGGTAAAGATCATCGCTCCTTTATAATAGCTGCATTACCTTCAAAAAAGAAAGGCTAGCATCAAGTCAAAGGCAAAACATTATAAGTAGATGACCAGATTGCAAAGAATCACAGTCAAGCAAAAATTTCATGTTATTTCTCACTTTGAGGGTACAAGGGTAATCTCACTCATCAACCAAGTTGGATTCAGTGGCTCTTTTGAAGAGTCAAAGAGGGACGTGACCTATAGAAATGATCCTATGAAGTACGTCGACAAAGAAAAGAAAAAAAAAAGGGGAAAAAAAACAGAAAAAAAAATTTTGATGATGAGATGGTCTATTTATAGTGCGCGAAATTTAGAAGCATCTCATGGTTTGGCGATGAGATCAAAGATTAATGAAGAAGAAAAATAATTAGGGCTCCCAAGACATCAAATAAATTTTCATTTTTTGTACTTCTATACACGCACATCTTCATTAATTCCGCTTTCATTTTTGTACCTGCTAACTCCGACAAGTAGCACAGTGTTAAAAGGAACTCAATTATTAGCTCTTAATATGAGCAACTATATTGTGAAAAGTTGACTGCCGCATTAGGTTCAAGAAGTTAAAGTAATCGAAAACTTTGGTGGAGATCATACCATTAGATTTGAGAGTTCTTTGTAGATCATTTATTGGCAACCATTTCTTATGCGGTGGATTTCATTTTTTCATTTTTTCGTTTCGTCTCAGCCAGTGTTACTAAAACTTTGTATGGTGTAAACTATGGCCCATATGTTAACCAATTTTTCCATCAAATCATGGACAACAACACTCAAAACAAAAGATCATTAGATGATTCCAATGGGAATGACACTAAAAGACCCAAACAAGAGGATCCAAAGTATATTTTACCAAAACAAGTGAATACATATCCAGCCACTCTACCGGAAAGAAAGAAAAATATAGAATACATTCTTAATATCCTAACCAAGAAACAACCAAATATCACCAATCCAAAACTAAAGGCAATAGATATTGAATATGAAATAGCTAAAAAATCAACTAATGCGACTTACAAAACAGTATTTAGACAAGAAGTATTCAAATTAACTAAACCTACAAAACTGCCATCGCAACTTCTGCCACAACAAGAACGTCTTAAAAAACTTGATCAAGAAGCAAAAGAATTGAAAATTTTGAAAGAAATGGTTGTTTCTCGGAAAACATTAATAGCTTTTGGATATATAATGGAACCACCTGAATCTATACCAAATGAAAAAATCACGAGAATATGCAATCGATGTGGAACTGAATTTCGATTAGATCAACAATTACAACCAATAGTTTGTGAATTCCATCATGGGAAGAAACAAAGAGGGAAATACATATGTTGTATGTCTAATGTTGATGGACAACCTTGTAGTAAAGCCAAAAATCATGTTTACTTATTAAATACCCCAGAAGAAAAGCAAGCATTATTGCCATATCAGTTTACCAAAGAATTATTTACCACCACCAGCACCAGCACCAAGAGTAAATCACGAGTACTTGGAATTGATTGTGAAATGGGATTCACCACAAAGGGGTTTGAATTGATGAGAATAACGGCAATTGATTATTTCACTAGCAAAACAGTTTTAGATATATTTATTAAACCTATTGGTGAAATAGTAGATTTCAATACTAGATATTCTGGTATACATGAATTAACCGATGATTTTTTATCATGGGAACAACTGATGGAAAAATTAGGTGAAATCATGGATTCAGAAACAATATTAATTGGACATGGATTAGAAAATGATATGAATGCCATGAGATTAATTCATGAAAATATAATTGATACTTCGATTCTTTTCCCTAATAAATGGAAAACAGGACCAACTAGAAGATGGAGTTTAAAAGATTTGGCATTTGAGTTTCTTAGTCGTCGAATTCAAACTGGTGAACATGATAGTTGTGAAGATTCTATTGCTGCAATAGATATTGTAAAATATTTTGTCAAAAAACGGTTACAATCTATAGGTTCATCTAGTTGAGATTTCATCAAAAGAAAATGTTCGAACTTACAATGGTTTTATGAGTTGTAGGTACGCTTATAGGACCTGGGCTATTTTTAAACATAGTCCACATGCAAACCACTCATCGTGACACATAAAACAATTCGTTAATTACTTTTTTTTTTCAATCATACATAGAAACTATATAAGAATTAAGCTAATATTCACAAGAAAGACAGAACAGGTATACTATTTGTTCTTTTAAAACTTAATTTTACTTAAACCTTTGGCTAAAACAACACCATAAACACCAAGAGAAAGAATTGAGGTGATATTGACCAAAGTGGAAATACCATGGTATTTGCCAAATTGTTTATTCAAAGCTTTAAGTTCTTCAGTTGGTTGACCATCAGCACCTACATCTTTCTTATCAGCAATCAACTTGTTTCTGTCTTCTTTAATCTTTTGACAAACAGGCAATAACCATAAATAGTTCAAAGCACCACCAACAGAAGACAATGCTAATAATCCAAGGGTAAATGGACAATAAGCAAATGGTTGAGCCAAACCTAAAATAATTGGAGCCAATGTTTGACCAGTGAAATAAGTTGGGAATACTTTGTTTTGTAAATTACTAAATTCTTCTCTTGGTAATTTTTTAAACACTAGTGGGGAAACAATGAAGGAATAAAAAGCAGAACCCCCAAAAGTAAGGGAATAAAACAAAAAATGAAATGGAACTTTAACGTTTAAACCGACTTGACAAAGCATTCTGAGTACGTAATTTGGATTGATGAATTATAAGAATTTTGATACTATTACCGAAATTAAGGGATAAATAGCTAAGAGCTTTTTGTTTTAATTATATAGTTTTTTTTTTCCTGGTGTCTCTCCCTGTTTAGTTTGCCACTTTTGTACAAATCATACCATTTTGAGAAAATTCTTAATTCTTATGCTGGGATGATTTTATTTCTTATTGTTTTAATTGGCCTGCTGATTTTTTTTTTCTTTTCCTTTCTTTCGTTTCGTTTGGTTTCGTTTCTTTGACCTCCCCAATTTATATTTTTATTTACATTTTAAAGATTCACAACATTCTATCCGCAGATATCGGGCAATTTATACCTTGAATTCTTGGATTCCGCTATTGTTCTATTACACGTCTGTGATTTACCCTTTTGGCAATAGAACGTACCGTTTACAGGTAAATATGTTGTTGTATACACCAGTCTCAGTCCATCAAAATTGGGGTTGATTTTATCAAATTGGCAAGCATCTGCTACTTCTGTTGTTCCCATCAAATTAACCTCAACTACAGTTTGTTTAAAATGAACTTGCATCAACAGTTGATAATCTACAAGACATTGTAAATCGTAATTCAAATTATTGTTAAAATCATTAAACTTAAACTCTTTGAATTGACGGAAAGAACTGAAATGGTCCACCAAGTTAGTTTTCAATTGGGTGTCCAAAGAGTCTTCATCTCTCAATATCAAATTGTGGATATTTGTCGTTGGTTGCAAGATTGATTGAAATCGTGCATTAAGATTAGTTCGACATTCACTGGCAATAAAAGTTCTATCTGTGCATTTGATTTCTCGAATATAAAACTTGATGCACGAGCCTTCAACACATTCTCTCATTTCATTGGATGATAACCGGTTGAACTTTTCATAACTCGTCATTCCAACCGATATATTGTTGGCAATCTCTTGTAGGTTATTGATTATGATAATCTTATCGTGAGTTCTTGTACTGATTTTTAAAATGGGCCTATCTATTTTGCTTGGATTTGGGTCTGGCAGCACTGAGAGACATAATGAAGTAAATAGTGATAATATCAACCAAACTATAATCATCACTAAGTTTGCCGCCTATTGAATGTAATTAAGTGTTGCAAAAGAATACGCAAAAAACAAAAGTAGTTATAGGGATTGCACTTTGAACGCGACAAAATCGCGTCTAAGGGATTTTTTATATTTTTTGGCGCGTGGTAAACACAACAATAAAAATTTAGGTTGGCTTTTCTTTTAAAAAATTCTGACAACCAAAACATTTTTCCAAACCCTTAATCACTTTCTTTTTTTAATTACATTGGTTTTGACTTATAGTTTTGTATTAATTAATTACTAAGTATGGGTCAGGTATCAACTCCTACAAGATCATCACCAAATGTTGGCTCAAACTCCACTGGGTCAACAAAGAAACAATCATCCTTGATGGATTTTTTCAAGCCAATGGCATCCAAAGATAAACTGAAACCAAAACAGCAACCACTGCCATTATCATCGTCTCCACTCAAATCCAAATCCAACGATACTAAACCATTTTTATCAAGTGACAAAGAGAATGACGATCATTCGATAATGGAAAATCATAAGAATACTACTTTGGTCACATCTCAACCTGACGATACTGGTGATAAACAAATCAAACCACAATTAGCTTCGTCACCCAAGAGAGAGGAATTGAAGAAAGAAAGAAAACAGCAGCCATTAAGAGAGAAGACTACAGCTGCATTAAACTCGAGTCCCGTTGCTGCAACTCGTCGTAGCAAGCAAATTAACTATGCCGAATCTGACGACGAAGAAGAGGTTTTTACCAGTAGAAAAAAGAGAAGAGTTGTCCAAGATGACAGTGAAGAAGAGGAAGACGACTTTAAGCCAGCCGAGTCAGGAAGTGACGATGACGATGATATGAGTGATTTTGTTGTTGATGACGACAAAGATGAAGATATGGAACCGGTACTGGATGACGACGATGAAGTAGTTGCTCCAAAAACCAAAAGCAAGAAACCATTGTCTAAGTCTTCAAAACCAACTAGTCTGCTGGTATCTGGAATTCTTGGCAGATTTGATGCTGGTTCTGGTTCTTCTCGTCAATCTAGTTCCGTGGCCACACCAAAACCTAAGAGTACCACCATCAAATCTTTAACACCTTCTAAAAAGTCTTTTGAAAAAGAAAACGAAGAAAGATATCAATGGTTGGTTGACATCAGAGATGCTGAAAAACGTCCTATTGACCACCCTGATTATGATCCAAGAACCTTATACATTCCCCAATCGGCATGGTCCAAGTTTACTGCTTTTGAAAAGCAATATTGGCAAATCAAATCAAAAATGTGGAACACCGTTGTTTTCTTCCAAAAGGGAAAATTTTATGAATTGTATGAAAATGATGCTGTTATTGCCAATACCCAATTTGATTTGAAAATTGCTGGTGGTGGCAGAGCAAATATGAAATTGGCTGGTATTCCCGAAATGTCATTTGAGTATTGGGCCAAGGAATTTATCAGTCATGGATACAAAGTTGCCAAAGTTGAACAAAAGGAATCCATGTTGGTCAAACAAATGAGAGGTGGTGCTACCAAGGAGGAAAAGATTATTGAAAGAGAATTAAAGGGAATTTTGACTGCGGGTACATTGACTAATTTGGATATGATCAGTAACGATATGGCTACCTATTGTTTGAGTATCAAAGAAGAAGATAAAGAAGATGGTACTAAAACTTTTGGTGTGGCATTTGTAGATACAGCCACTTCTGAATTAAACTTTATTGAACTAGATGATGATGCTGAATGTACAAAATTGGATACTTTAATCACTCAAATTAATCCTAAAGAAATCATTTGTGAAAAGGGAAACTTGTGTCAAATTGCAACCAAAATTCTTAAATTTTGTACCCATAGTGATCACCAAATTTGGAATGCTTTGAATCCAATCACCGAATTTTGGGATTATGATATTGCCCTTGAACAATTGGTTAAAGCCAAATACTATGATGCAGAAAACTTGGATGATTACTCAAATTATCCAAAAGTCTTAGTTGATTTCAAAGAGAACCATCAAGTTGCTTTCAACGCATTTGGTGGGTTATTATACTATTTGAAAATGTTGAAATTGGATACAAGTATTATGAGTCTCGGCAATATCCATGAATACCACATTTCTCGCAATTCAGCTTCACATATGATTTTGGATGGTGTTACATTGAACAATTTGGAAATTCTCAACAACACAAGCGATGGTACTACTAAGGGGACACTTTTCAGGTTGGTAAATCGTGCAACAACTTCATTTGGTAAGAGACAACTACAAAAGTGGGTTTTGCATCCATTGTTTAAAGTTGACGAGATCAACCAAAGATACGATTCAGTTGACTATTTAATGAATGATGGATTAGAGTTGAGGTCTATTTTACAAGATACTTTGGCAAATATTCCTGACTTGGAAAGACTTTTAGCAAGAGTTCACGGAGGAACATTGAAATTTAGGGACTTCTTAAAAGTTATAGAAAGTTTTGAAAGCATTGCCGGTGTTAGTTCCAAGTTGGTCGATTTCACCAATGTTGAAAGTGGTATGCTTTACAAATACTTGAAAAGTTTCCCTCATGAAATGCGTGAATTGATTCAACAATGGGAAGATGCGTTTGATAGAGAACAGGCAAAAAATGATATTATAGTTCCTTCAGCTGGTACCGATGAAGAATTTGATAATTCACAAGCATCCATGGAGGATTTGAAGACTCAATTGGACAAACTATTAAAGGAGTATAAAAGAACCTATAAATCACAAGAGATCTGTTATCGTGATTCAGGGAAAGAAATCTATCTTATTGAAGTTCCATTCAAACTTAAAGTACCAGGTGATTGGAAACAGATGGGTTCTACTTCAAAAGTGAAAAGATATTATTCACCAGAAGTGGAAACATTGGCTAAAGAGTTAAGAGGTCAACAAGAGCTACACAAAATGGTTTGTGACACTTTGAAGATAAGAATGTATGAGAAATTTGATAAACACTACAATGTTTGGATGCAAGTCATTCAAACTATTGCCAATATTGATTGCTTGTTAGCATTAACCAAAGCTTCAGAAACAATCGGATACCCTTCTTGTCGTCCAAAACTTATCGAAGCTGATAAAGGTTGCATTAACTTCAAAGAGTTGAGGCACCCATGCTTTGTGAGCACTAAAGAATTCATTCCTAATGATGTACAATTAGGGGGTGACGAACCTCATTTTGGTCTTCTTACTGGTGCCAATGCTGCAGGGAAATCGACATTGATGAGAACAACTGCATTGGCAATTATCTTGAGTCAAATCGGATGCTACATACCAGCTGAACTGGCAGAATTGACCCCTGTGGATAGAATCATGACTAGATTGGGTGCTAATGATAACATTTTGCAAGGTAAATCCACATTTTTCGTTGAATTGTCAGAAACAAAGAAAATTTTAAGCAATGCCACACCACGATCATTAGTTATATTGGATGAATTGGGCAGAGGTGGGTCCAGTAGTGATGGTTTTGCTATTGCCGAATCAGTTTTACACCATTTAGCTACCCATGTTCAGTCATTAGGATTTTTCGCTACTCATTATGGTACTTTGGGATTATTGTTCAAGACTCACCCACAGATCAAACAACTAAGAATGGGTATCGTTGTTGACAGTGGCTCGCGTAATATCACATTTTTATACAAGTTGGAAACAGGAACAGCACCTAAGTCGTTTGGTATGAATGTTGCATCCATGTGTGGTATTCCTGATGCAATTGTTGATAATGCCGAAATTGCAGCTAAGGCATATGAACAAACCTCTAAATTGAAGAAATTAGCAGAAGAGAGTAAAGGTGATGATATTAGTTTAGGTTTACAAAGTGACTTTGTTTGGTTGGCCACTGGCAAAATTAATGACTTGAGTAAAGATATACTCAAGTATGACGAACCAATTAAAAAGAGTGCTCTTGAAAACATCTACAAAATGATAGATAGGTTATAAGGTTATGTTTATTGTATTTTTATAGGAATTTAGAATTTGATAAGGTTATTTTTAAGGCTATTTTTCTTCATCTCACATGATGATTTCGTACTTGACATCCTTTTTCAATTCTTTATGTGGCAAAACGACCGAGTTGTAAACAAACACTTGATTATGAACAACTGTATTTTGACACAAGATAACAATATCATTCAACAGCTTCATATATGCAGCAGAGCTGGAGCTAATCACATTGCTTGCTAAAATACTAGCTGTGATCGTACCTTCGATTCTGCACCATTTTCCAATTTTAGTTCCATTGGCAATAATTGCATTTTTGATGATTGTGTTGTCACCAATTGTAACATCATCACAAACAATGCAATTGACCATTCTGACCCCATTGCCAATTGTAACATTTTTACCAATAGAGACATTAGGTCCAATTTTACATGACTTGGCTTGAGCTATACTCTCTGTCAAAATTTGTACTGGTTGGACAAGTTCAACGCCAGCAGACAATTTTGTACCTCCGCTTTGTGCCAAAAAGAAGTTATTAGCCAACAATGCAGAGAGTGGCAGTTTCAATTGATACCAAAAACCATTTGATTTGAAAACATTGAAATTTGTATTGTCAAGTTGTGGTAAAGTCTTAAAAACATCCAACTCTAATGAAAGAACATTATCGCTGTTGTCGTTGTCGTTGCTGTCGTTGTCATCTAATCCATCATCAAACTGGATTGAATTTTTTTTCTTAATTTCAGCCAGCGTCAATAAGTCTAAGATTGATCTATCAAATATATAAATACCACCATTCAATAATATTTCAAAAGTACTGTCTTGTCTAAATTCAGAAATGGAACTACTTGGTTTTTCAACATAATGAACCACTTTAGAGTTCTTTCTTTCAGCAACTATAGCACCAAATTTGGTAACTATATCATCATCATGTGCCTCATCACCATTTTCAGTACCATTTACAACCAAAATTTGAGCTTGTGATCTTTTAAGTAATGAAACTGGATCAACACCATATAAAGTGATATTTGATTTTGTTTGTTCAAAAAATTCCAACATGTCTTTGAATGGATAGTTGCAAATGACATCACCATGGATCATTAATAATTTACAGTTTGAATCAGTGAAAATCTCATCTTTGAAATGGTATAATCCACCCGCAGTTCCCAATGGGAATGGTTCCGACAAATACTTGATTCTCAAATCAGGATTCGACTTGTTGACATTTTGAATGTAGTCCTGGAACATGGTTTTGTGTTGACCTTTGAAAAACCCCATCAATAAAATCTCTAAATCATCAATTGGAAATTGATCAGTTAAATTATCAATAATATGTGAAACCAATGGTTTACCACATAATGGGAATAATAATTTAGGACATTCCATGGAAAGTGGTCTGAATCTTGTTCCCGTGGTCTCCCCACCAACTAAAATAAGCACCTTTAATGTCATAACTAATATGGTTCAACGTATGTAGATGAAAAACTCTTTGATAAAACAAAGTTGAAAAAGAAAGACAAACAATATATAAAATCTACAATACAATTATTAAAAAAAAAGGGAGAATTTATACACAGATCTGAAAGGAGAGGAGGGGGGGTGAAAGAGTTGTTCGATTTCTATAAATAATATCAGATCATTTGTCCTTAAAATATAGTATAATGTAAGCGAGTCACGTGTATTTAGTATTTAGCCCCCTTAGTAAATGCGCAAGTAGTACTTAAAATATTCAATTAAGTAATAATGGCTGCCAAAGATAATTCAAGTGTTAACCATGATGTTTTCTCCAACTCTGACGATGTTGAGCTGTTGTTGAATACTAAGTGCTAATGCTAATTATCAGTCCAAATATAAAATACTACTTATATTATTGATTATTATTATTTTATTTATTTATTTAATTGCGTATCTGTTGACATCGCAAAGATTGCGAATACGGTCAGTACTATGAGTATTACTATTTTGAATAATGCAATTATTGTTAATTAAATTGTTAGAGGTCAGGTTTTGATCCAATAGATTGTATATTTTCAGCTACTTTAAACGAGAAGGGCTCTAAACCTATTTATAGAGAGATTAAGGTTTATTAGACGATGCTAAATAGACGAGAGTAACTCTGATACTTCAAATTAGAATGGTTTTTATTGAAAGAATATCATATAAAGGTGCTATACTATTAATGTAGTACGATTAATTCCTATTAGGGATAAAAATTGAATGGGGATTGGAAAGAAAAAAGTAGATTATAAATACAAAAGAATCTTCTTTAGAGATGAACTACTAGGAATCTTTTGATGATTTCTTATATAGACAACTAAAATTATTAATCAATCTAATATAATATACACTACAGGTTATTTATTATAATAATACTACAATCAATATGTCAGAAAATAGTCCTCCTGAACCTGGCAATACTACTATCAACCTTGAGCAGTTACAGTCACTTATTAATGCTCAAGCTCAAGTTACTTCCACACAAGACCATCAATATTGAGCAGTTACAATCACTCATTAATGCTCAATTTCATGTGACCACATAACCAGATAAGCAAATGACAAACTAAGAAATTGAAAATATTGGACCTCTACTGGATAGATTTCGAAAAAGTAAGAATAATAAGATCGAGTGGGAGAACCATGCTTCAATAGTATTAAAACAATGTTGCAACCTTGGGATAGCGTTAAAGGAAAACAGTTTGACAGCGCTAGTAAGGGTGATATTAAGGAGACTGCATTCTAAACTTTCTCAGGTATCATTGAATACACTGAAAACCCCAACATCGGTTTCAAAATGTTAACTTTATAGATCTTGATAGCCAGCGAAGGCAAAAATGCCTTCTAGTATTAAAGCATAGCTTCTAAGAAATGTATATAAATTTATTACTGAGGATTCTACTCTATATATAGAAGAATATCTGCAACTGTGGTTCACAGTTTCCATCCTAAATCCACCGCAGTCTTTTCATTGACGAAAACCTTATCAGCATAACACTTCCTTTTACAGTAATCTCAAACACCACCTTGTTGGTAAAGTTTATTTCTTACCATGTTACACAACCTGTTCTCACACACAATTCTTGCAAAAAATTCAATTATGGGGAATACACTATTTGTCTTGTTATATTCATTTAATATTGATAATTGCTACGGTCTGCATAGTTATTTAAAACAAAAGTTCTTTAGTACTATCTCCAAAACACGTGTAGGACTACATCGTTTGTTATTTAGATAGCTTACAGCTTCTACAACCAGATTTTGATATTGTCAAAAGAAATACTAGAACTACAAGAATCAATTGCAAAATACGTAAATCCTTTCCTCTTATCATTATTTATGGTTGTGTTGCTATCATCGTCTCATTTCTATTACCCTTCAATAACCGATCTTTTTTCTTTGCAAGGGGTATATCGTCAACATACATAACTAGGAAGAGACAAAACTAATGCAAGAATATGACGTCAAAAATGAACATTGCAAAACGCAAGCATAAATTCACCATTCGGATGTGTGGGGGTTTGAATCCGATATTTTATGGAGTGCTGGAGAAATCCAATACATGAATTGTCACTACAAACATGAAATTGAAACAAGTTTATATTCCTTTATGAGCCCTGGTGCAAGAAAGTGTTCTTCATAAGCCACTTGTCTAAGATTGTCGGATCTCCTTTAGGTTTTAGGAGATAAGACTTTTTAGAAGGAAGAATTCAATGACAAAAAAAGAAGTTGAGTATAGTTTAAAGCACGAGTTGCTATTTTTCTTTTTCTATCCCCTTTTTTTTAGGCATCTTTAATCGACATTGATCTGCGTGTTTTGAAATTCTTTTTAATACTTTTGGGTGAGCTTTTGCATTTTGATAGTATGATACTTGCATTGTAAGATAGGGGACAGCATTACTCCAACAAAATGAATGCTGTCGCCGTGTCCAATTGGTCAATTCATTATTCATAATTCAACAAATGCAGTCCATTGTTGAACTGCGCAAAAAGAAAACAAACCCCGATGAAAGAAAGAGATGTAGATTACAGAACAATTGCAATAACAAAGCAGTAACCACAATTTAGAATGAGGGATGAATGATAATAGCCAAGAAAATAATATCCCCAATTCAACTGAGACATTGCTCTTTTTACGGAACCAGAAGTTTTGCTAATCATGAACCGTAGTAGAAGAAGAGGAGAAAGTGCATGGGGGTGTCGGCGGAATGTGCATTGATTGCTCAATGCTACAACATGGCAAAGAAAAAAGCACAGTCTATAAATGGATAGGAAGCCCTGGTGTAAAAAGCTATGCCGCCACTTAATTGCTTTCAATACAAACGTATGAGTGGAGATAATGAAAGGGTCGAAAGAAGACCCGAGGTCTTTAGTTTTTCGTGATAGTTGCCTCATTTGTTAATTTTTCTTGGGTGTTTTGTAGGGCTATTCTTATGGTGGCTTTTACCTACTCTCAATAGAAGCCTCTATGGATGTGCAAGTATCTCCACTTTCAAAGGCGGTATAAACTCTCTCAAACGTTTGAAATGCAAGGCCTAGTGTTACTAAAAGATTCTGCTGGACTATATCTCTACAGTTCGGATAGTATGGGCATATACAACAATGAAAAAGTTCCGACAAGTGCTGGGGTTCTTTAAAGCTTATATATATGTGGTTTACGAATTTCGATTGCGGAAACAAATTTGCCGGAAATCCAGAAAGTGATACTAACTATATAAACAAATACACACACATTCTACATTGTCTTTAACTATCCTCTATCATAGTTTGAACGCAAATTCTTACAATTCTTGCTATTTGTATTGTTTACCAAAAAAAAAAGGTTAAAATTTGCGAGGCGTGCATATAAGCTAGGCTTTGCTTTAGAAAAACATATTGCCATATTCCGTGTAAAAGATTACCATACTCCGATTATCCATTTTCCTTAAGGCCATGCATAAAACTCTTGCTTTCACAGTTTTTTGACTTGTCTTTTTTAAAAAAAACCAAATCTACTCTGAGAACAATCAAATTGTAAAAAAAAGGAAAGGCAATTCAAAATAAAATTTCTATTTCGACTAGGGTTATTGAAAATACGGCGCTTCACGGTTTCGGAAAAACTAGGTTTTTCCAGGTCATTCAGGGCAAAAATGAAAACAAAAAAAAGAAGAATAGTAACACACACAACAGAAAGTGAAACATTCTAAATTCACGATTAAAGTGTGTACGGGAATAAAATGTTGGCTTCATCTACATCAACAACGTGTAAAAATTAGCTGATTTTTTGACAAACCTTTCTATATTTGAGCATTGCATATGGTACAAAACTAATTTACTATGTAGATTTTCTGAATAGAGGAAGAAAAAAACATCCTAGACTTATGCACAATGGACTATTATTCATTAATTTGGCTTAAAAGTGAGGTGATTATTCATTCTACGTGATTCCATTCCTCCTTTCCAGTATTCTAAAAAAAATTTACTATCGTTGTTTGGATCTCATTGTAATTTGAAGATAAGTGATCGATTTATGTTTAAGGTGTTAATGAATTTGTTTGGGTCACAAAATCTTATTTTTTTTTTTTCTTTAGTTTGTTAGTTGAGAAAAGAAACGACAAGAAACGTTCATTAGGAACTTTAAGCCTTTTGTGACCACTGCCTTGTATTGACCATTTCGTGAAAAATGGTATGTATTTGGTTAATATTGTAAGCAAGTTAATCCGAACTCAATCCCCTAAAGATAAGAATGAACTTGCAAATTAATATAAAAATAACAGGAAATGTCCCTTCGTTTTCAAATTAATATAATTCTCGTATAGGAAATTCGTTTTCCTTTTTTTTGTTTTCATTATTTATTATTCATTTATATTTATTATAAACAGGTGTCAACGGTGTACTAAGCAATTACAATTTCAATTATGAGTTCATTCCAGCAAGAAAATCAATTGAACGCTAACAACAACAACAACAATGTCATGAATGAATATATTAGCTATTCGGTTCCATTATCTCCTGTCACTACAAACGAAAACCCTCAAGATTATTGGATGAACGGTTTGATTGCAAATTCTGTTCCGATCTCGCAAACCACAAGCAACTCCGATATCAATTATAGCCAACCACCAAATCCTATTAACTTCAATTCAATTTTTGAAGGTGTTAACATTTTCTCTAATGATGATTTCACTTCTTCATCTAACGACATATCGTTAGCCAATAGTCCAGAAACTAATGCCACATCAGACAGTATTGCGCAAAACTTAGATGAGGTTAAAGTCAAATTAGAAAACCACAATCAAGCTAGACTAGATGCTTTGGAATTCGCTTTTGAAACCAAATCAATACTAAAAGAACAACCAAAAATCAAACAAGAACCAGGTACGAAGGCAGCTACTAAACCAAAGAGAAGAGCACCAAGAAAGAAGTTGACCGAATCACAAAAGAAAGCTCATAACAAAATTGAAAAGAGGTATAGAATCAACATTAATGCCAAGATTGCCGGCATTCAGAAAATCATTCCTTGGGTGGCTTTTGAAAAGACTGCTTTTGAAACTGGTGAAGAAAATGAAACTGAAGCTGAAGCCAAGAATAATACTAGACTTAATAAGTCGATGATCTTGGAGAAAGCTACTGAGTATATTCTTCATTTACAGAAAAAGGAAGAAGAATACATGGCTGAAAATCAAAAATTAAGAGAACAAGTTATTAAATTGGGTGGTGAAATATGATTATTTTTTTATTCTTCTTTTAGAGTCTTTTTATTATTTGTTTCGTTTCTTCTGGGTCCTTTTTATTATTAGTGCTATTTTATATTATTATTCTTTAATGTGTTGATGTATTTTATGTCTTTTATTCTTTGATAGATAGATTTTTTTATATTTAAATATACTTTTTTATGTGTTGATTAAAGAGTGCAGCTAAATGCATCTCTTCCCTCTAGTTTCAACTTTACATTGGAACAGGCATAGTGATGTTGGTTTAAAGCTAATTGGTGCTGGTCATATTTTAATTTTTTTGCCTCATCTCCATGCATCGGACTTATACTAGCGAATAAATGAATGGCAGCGTTAACATTGCCATTTTTTTTTTTGCGGCAAATGAACACTCTGCGGCAAAATTGATCTTATGGATATTGAGATGCTTATTATTGTTTACTATTCCCTATAAAATGAAAAAAAAAAAATTTTAATCCCAACTTATGATGAGGAATGACTCAAAACAATCTAGCATTTAACAACGGATATATTTGCTATTGGTAATTGTCACCGATACTTTATCACTTTTATTCTTGCAAACCCCATACACCTAAGTATATATATTCCTCATGTCATATCCAACCCCCAAAAAGGAGCAAGACTCTATACTAAGTGAATCATACCAAAGTTTTTCAACTGCATCGACCAAAAACCCAATCAAAAATTTCATTTACTCGTTCAGGGTTAACAGAGATTTACAAGTTACTTCTGATGAGATAACTACTCCGGATGACTTATTGAAAGGATATCAAGTTAAACTAATTGCTCTATCGTCATGCATTGGTAGTGGGTTATTCATATCGAGTGCATCCATGATATCGTCTGCAGGTCCCGGTGGTACTGTTATTGGATATTTTATTGTTGCTATATTGATGTTTTTCATTGTGCAAGCATTAGGAGAATTGACAAGTTCGTATCCTGTTAGAGGTAACTTCCTTGTCTACAATACTCGTTTTATTGATGAATCGTGGGGGTTTGCCATGAATTGGAATTATTGTTTACAATGGATTGTCAATATTCCTTTATCTTTGGTTGCTGCTTCATTAACTATTCAATATTGGACTGACAAAATCGACCCTGCAGTATGGGTGGCAATATTTTGGGTTGTTATTGTGGGAATCAGTATATTTGGTGTCAAAGGTTATGGTTACGGAGAAAGTTTGTTTTCAGTAATCAAAGTAGTCGCCATAGCTGGATTTTGTATTCTAGGAGTTATACTAGCAGCTGGAGGCGGGGAACAAGGATACATTGGAGGTCGTAACTGGCACCCTCCATTCGTCAACGGGTTTCATGGTATTTGTAATACTTTGGTTAACCTGGCTTTCAGTTATTCCGGAACTGAATTAGCAGCAATTGCCGCCGCAGAAACATCAAATCCACGTAAATCTTTAAATAAAACCATCAAGCAAATATTTTGGAGAATCTTAATTTTTTACATGCTTGTTATTGTGATAGTATGTTTCTTGATTAGACACGACGATCCCAAATTAATGGGTAACTCAAGTTGGCCTGTGTCACCTTTTGTTATTGCAATTTCCAACGGTGGAATCAAAGTCTTGCCTTCTATTTTCAATGCTGTCATTTTGTCTGCATTATTATCAGTGGCTAATGCTAGTGTTTTTGCTACATACAAGCCATTAGTTGCCTTAGCAGAAGCGGGCCATGGACCAAAGTTTTTGGCTTATGTGGATCAAAAGGGAAGACCAATATATTCAATTATCATAGCTCTTGCCTTCGGTCTTATTGGATTTGTTGGTTCATCAAGTAGTCAAGCTGTTGTGTTTAATTGGTTATTGGCATTAAGTGGTTTATCATGTATATTTATTTGGTTTTCAATTTCATTGGCCCAAATAAGAGTGAACTATGCTTGTAAAGTGCAAGGTATCGATTCCAAAAACGTTCCATTCAAAGCTATTGGTGGAGATTATGGAGCTTATTTTTCCATGCTTATAAATGTTTTAATTTTAATGGCGCAGTTTTATGTTGGGTTATATCCTATTAATGGTAAATCGTTAAATGCATCCACGTTTTTCCAAGCTTATCTTGCTGTTCCTATTGTGTTGGTTTTCTATGTTGGGCACAAGCTTTGGACCAAAAATTGGTCATGGTATATCAAGGCAAAAGATATAGATATCACTACAGGAAGAAATATTGTTGATAGTGATTTTGAATTGCAAGCAATGGAATTTGAAAAGGAGATGGAACCAAAGAAATCAATTATGCACAGATTTGTCAATTTCTGGTGCTGATATGATAAGAAATTTGTACGATTTTGATGACATGATGCATGTTTATGAAGTTAGATAGTATTGTAAATATACATTGTACTATTATTTGGCAATTTAAGTAACTTTTGACATGATGTCTACTCTATTACGAAAACAAACGTATTTATAGTACCACCAGTATAAATCGGCAGTGTACTAAATGATCTGTCGTTGTAAGAATTGACTTGGACGTAGAGATCGTGCCAAACTTTTTGGTGGCGGTGGTGTCAGTTTCATTGTATGCATACAATCGCCAAAAAAAATTAGCTCAACTGCAGAACAAAGAGACAACAACAACAACAACAACAAATTGGAAAAATCACCAAACAAAAAAATGAGAGAGAGAAAAATCAATAAAGACAACACAGACAGTCTGCAAATATCCTAAGTATTATCACGTATATATTCTTTCATTTTTTTAACACATATACAGATTCCATTTGTTTAAAGTTCTTAAAAAACACCAGATGTCTAATGTTCAGCTGTTGATTGGAGACCTCAATGGACTATTAACGGATTCCAAAAGAAGGTTTCCTGATATTAGACTGTCATGTGAGGCTGCAATTAAAGTACTAAAAAGTTATTCACTAGTAGTCCCAATTCAAGAGATTAATAAAGAGGATCACAAAGAGGAAATATTGAAACCGTTTATTTTATCTTGTAAATCAGGAAACATCAAATTGACTAATATTTCAATACCAGTGATTCACAAATTAATATTGGCTCATTTGATTCCTGAACTGGATATTACTCAGGCTTTACTATGTTTACTGGAAGCTTCTAATTTAGCTGTTGACATTCAATTGAGAATCTTACAATGTTTACCGGCATTGATGCAAAAATATCCAATAACGGGAACAAATTTACTTGACATGTTAGCCATATGTTCTAGTTTGACAGCGAATAATAAATCCTCAATGGTGGTAAATACTGCTTCAGCAACATTGCAACAATTGTTTACAAATATATATGATAGTATTGGTGAAAGTTCTAATGAAAAGAAGAAAGAGCATGAAGTGGTGATAGATAATGATGAAACCGTGAAGTTAGATTCATTGTCGCATGAAGGGTTTTTAATATTTCAGGATTTATGCAACTTTATTGATAATGAATCACCCACTTATTTGAAAGACTCTATACACATAAAATTATATTCAGTGCTTGAAATTGTGGAGAGCATTGTTCATGGGCATCAAGTTTTATTTCAAACTCATAAGGAATTGACTTACTTGTTGCGGGTACGACTTTTCCCATCAATGTTGAAAATCTTAAATTCTGTCACAAAAAACTTCCCATTAGTGAATAGAACAATAAGAATTATGAATGTTCTATTATCAACCCAATTAGAAAACCTCAAGATAGAGAGTGAAATTGTCTTGTCCTTTTTCTGTCATTTGGTAATTGATGGAGGAGAAACGGAGGAAAGAGAATCTAATTGGGAAAAGTACATGGTTCTTGAACTACTCAAAAATTTGTTTAGTGATTTTCTGGTACTTAAATTAATTTTTCAACAATTTGATTATAATAAGCTGATGAAGAATGTATTGAAAGAATTATTCAGTGTGTTTATGGTATATTTACAAAAAAGCAACACCATTGTTGATGACATTGTCAGACCAGTTTCAAGATTGGCTCCAGGTACCTTTTCAACTGATGGATCTAGTTCTAGTGGTTCTGCTTTACATGGCTCCAACGGCAATTACTTATCGCGTACAACTTCAAATTTGAAACCACTGGTCCTTGATCATTTGGATAAATTAGAACCACCTGGCAATATTCCATCTACGTATGGGATTTATTTGATTTATCAAATATTAATACTTTTTTCTGATGGTGTGGCTAATTTTGTTTATAATTTGAACGATGAATCTAAAGATCCAATTAGTTTAGAAGCTGATGTCGAATTAGCAAATGCATTGATCGAAGGTTGTGGTGTTGATGTTAGTTTATTATACGAGAATTTCATTTACACGTCAATGGATGATGATAGTTTTAATATATTGATTAAGTCGTTTCAAAAATTCACCCATGCCACTGGCTTATTAGGAATAACAGCCACCAGGGATCGTTTGTTAGTGATTTTGGCAAAGGCAATCATTAAGAATACCAGTAAAAATGATACCAATGAAATAAATTCACAATCGCATTCATCGGGGTCAATGTTGCAAGAACAGAAAAAACATTTGTTAGCATTTGGTGGATCTTTGGTTGAATCCATAAGCACGTCAATTGCTGGAGAAGGGAGTAATGAAACAAATCAAGCGAATACTTCTAGTACTTCCTCTACTAGATCGACACCGGTGGCTGCACCACATAGTGCATTAACTTCAAGGTATTTTAATTCACGTCATGTTGTTTGTCTTCGAGTATTGGTTAACACTGCAATATCTTTAAAATCTACATTACAAGACTCTTGGAATATTATTTGGATTGCCCTTCAATGGTGTGGGTATTATCTCGATGGACCTGATCAGTTTAGTCCATATTTCAACAACACCAAGGTACAGCAAACATTAAAGGAATCAAAGAAACCACAAATCAGTGCACAAGATGTGACAAATGTGGAAAACTCCATAAAGAAATTATATGTAAGCATTGGTGATAGTTCAGTTGAAACGTTTAGAACCATACTCATCACCTTAACTAGATTATCCGATTTTGCTTTGGATGTTGATAATGAGAAATATGAAGATGAATTACATATATCCAGTTTTAACAAGAGTTATTTTGTTTCAAGGTTGGCTCAAGTTAGTGAAATCGATGAATTTCATAATTGGTTAATTAAAGATGAGGAATCATGGGACATCATTAGTTCGTATTTCATTGATTTGGGAACGAAAAGAAATATTCATTTCAGTTTAAGAAATTATGTTGTTGAAATGTATATGAAGGTTATTGAGACTGTGGCAGTTTTTGGATTTCAACATGATGATTTGATTGAAGAAACTTCTCAAAAAACATTGAATGGGTTGAATGGATATTTGGAAAAATTATTTGGCATGGGATCGTCGAAAGAATTATTAATCAATAATCGTGAAACAGAAATCCATCTTTTGATTCTTACCACATTGCATACATTGATTGACAAGTATGATAAAAATTATCAACAAACATGGAATGAAGTATTTAAACTTTTGAATACGCCTTTCCGTGCAGTAAAGAAAGATGAAGTAGAGGATACTATCAATGGTGATGATACCAGATCTGATGAAGGGGTTTTACTCAAGGACAAAACTCAGCTTTTGGTTGAAAAATCATTTGACACTTTAAAATTAATTCTCGATGAATTTTTGTCTACTCTCCCATTTAATCAATTTAAATTGTTAATTGATACATTGTCCAACTTTGTTTATCAACAATATGATTTGAATATATCATTTAGTTCAGTTAGTTATTTTTGGTTGATTAGTGATTCATTAAAATCAAGAATGGTATCATTCAAATGTGAGACAGTCCTGAAATCACATGATAAGCAAACTGAAATACATGATGATGAAAACAAACTTCTTGAACTTATTAGTGGAGAAAAAATTGAAAGTTATAATTTTTACATTTATTTAAACATTTATTTATTATTAAGTTTGGCGAAAATATCTAAACATGAAATTAATAGAGCACAAGTAAGAGATGGTGCTATTCAAACATTTTATCAAATCATAGATGTTCATGGGAATGTGTTGAAGAATAAATCTTGGGATATGATTTATGATATTGTTCTTTTACCCAATTTTTTCACTATTGTTCCTGAATCAAGAGGTAAAGATTGGTTAGATAGTTTACAATTGATTTTCACAGGATTAATTAGTCTTTACAACAAATTTGTTTTGAACGACGATAATGGTAATGGCATTGTTGTGAAATGGCAATATTTGATTGATTATTTTGATAAATTATTGAAATTACAATGGATTGATTTAAACTTGAAAATTTTTAAATCATTACAAGATTTAATGACTTCCTATGGAGGGAGTAAGAACATAAATAAGCAAGTGGGTGATTTGTTTTTCAAGATTTGGTCACAATTCCCAATTGAGTACGATTTGATTAATAACAATTATCAAGAGTCTTTGGTTCAATACATGCAATGCTTCCTACCTTTATATAAGATAACATCAAAAGATTTGTCAATTTCAGATATGGATTTAATAATCAATATTTTCAACAAATGTGGAATGTACCCCGTATTACCAAGTAATCAATCTGATAATGCAAAACCAACCAATTTGCAAAATTCTATTTTGCAGAATTTGAAACTTTTGAGTAATGTTGACAACAATATTAATTTGCGTCCAGAATTTGAACCTTTGGTGATACAACAATTGAGTAATATTATTATTTATCCCTATGGAATTAGAAATAGAATTGAAACCAAATTACAAAACAATGAGATTGTCAAGAATAAATTACCTACATTTGTTGCATTTAGTCATTTGAGTTTGAATTTATTAAATGAAAATTTGAACAACTTTGATGGGGTTTTCTCGAGTATTGGAAACGATAATGCCATAATGAAATGTTTGAAATCATTACTTGAAATTATTGAAAATAAGTCAATTGGAATAAATAATTCCGGGAAAGAACAATCATTATCATCACTCTGGATTGAAAGTGATCTTATATTTGTTAAAATTATCAAGAAATTGATCAATCATCGTGACAATAACAATTTATTAACTAATGATGAATTTTGGAAATTAATTATTCAAAGAATTGAAATTAGTTTTATTGCGTATGATGAAAAAAACCAAGAAATCAATATTACTCAATACCACGAATTGATAGAATTAGTATTACCAGAATTGTTGAAATATGAAAACAATCAGCACATGATTGAAGATTTGGTGATTAAACTTTATGAGAATTCATATTTGTATAAATTTAACGATTTAGAAATTAGATTAATGGATCAAGAGAAATATACTGTTGACAAAACGAT
>OKKB01000199.1_pt1 | contig 30774 bp, 15 predicted proteins | sample 1613931 | NCBI WGS metagenome assembly OKKB01 (sample SAMN04436893, study PRJEB24849) | human gut metagenome | biome: human gut; feature: NICU; material: stool | host: Homo sapiens | place: USA: Saint Louis, MO | collected 2012-02-08
TTGCCAACGCTTGTACCATTCTCTAGTACCAACTTACATCCTGGGACTGGTCTACCACTACCCTTGGCCAGAAAGTCTAGGCTGGTGGGAACAAGGGCTGGGGCTGAGATCAAGCTTGGGCCAGAGCCAGGGTCAATGGCTGATGTCCCTAAGCTCAAGGGAAATGGCCAATCCCAAAGCAGGGTCTAAAGCCAAAGCCCATAGTATGGCTATCCTGGTAACAATACCGGTAGTCAGGGCTAGTACTCTGATCCAGGCACAAGGGTGTTGGGTAGCAGTCAATTGTATTGGCTGTACCCAGGTTCACCACTGGCAACATGATTGGTCCTAGTGTCTAGCATAGCTCAGTGGCCAATACAATACCAGAGTAACCAACTCAAATGTATGGCAGGTCAACTTTCAATTTGAACTCAAGACTGGTTGAATTGTCACTGTCAGTGAGAATCCTCGGCCAAAGTCAGGGTTGGTAAAAGGAGCAAGGTTCACATTGTTTCCAAAGCCAGCTCAGCTGTTTTGCTTTTCGAAGTCTCAACATATTAAGCTAGAGGCAGCTAGGAAGTCATGGCCAGAAGGTAACAGTCAGCCCCAATACCTAGTCAAAAGTAGATACGAGTTCTAAGCTCCAACTAGATGGATAACAGGAGGTCTAATGTACTCGTGGTATAACTAGAAATAACAATAAAACAAAACATAATACATAATGAAGTTTTAAACTGAGACTTTGAAATATCTACATATATGGATATATAAACTCTTCAGGAAATAGTTTGAAGAATATCCAATACAACGATGATGTAAGCTCATCTTTAACATATTACAGAACACAATTGAATTCCAGTTTGTTGTTGTCGCAGTTAGCACAGCGCTACCAAATATCAATAGTCGTGCACTATTAGTGAATGAACTTGACATCAAAACAAAAGAATTCAACACCACTTTTTTTTCAGTTCGTTTACGAGTACTGTTGTCAAGGTATCTTACAAACAATAATTAAATCCAGCAATGGCTACTACAAAGCATCGTCAGTCAAGCATATCAACACAAGAGGATGATACCAATTTATACTCTGACGTGGATGAAATATTTACCAAACTAGATATTTCACAAATCCATCAATTGAATAAAAAGTACAGAAATATAATAGATGACACCAAATCAAATTTACATGATCTTGTTGGCAGCAAATATCGTGACTTAATCAAAATAGCTGAAGACATAGGAGATATATATCAACATTCAAGCGACATAGACTTGAAAGTTCAACAATTGTCATATAAACCGACCAAGTTTATCTCAATATATCTGGACAATTATGGTAAATTTGACAGTTATATGAGAAAACAGAATGCGTTACAATCGCAAAAGGATTCACGTTCAATTATTGTTAGAAATGTGATAAACAAAAAATTGAGGAAATTGGATCAAAAAATCAAACTGGGGAAATCACCTTTAGTTCATACTTCTAATTTCATTTACTATGCCAAAGTATATCACACCATAGAAAAAGCTTTCCTGGATATTATCGAAAAGGACAACAACATAAATGAAAAATACTATGAGTTGAAAAGAAACTTTAAAAATTATTTGGAATATGAAATATCTGCATACAATTTGCCAGAGTCTATTCTTCATGCCAACGACAAATTCAAATTTAACCAACGCTTGAATAGTAAGGAACTCATCATGAACAACCCACAGGTTTTATTGCAAGATGACCTAGATTTGGAATTTGAAGAAGAGGACATTGAAGCAGAAGAAGAACAAGACGATACTGACGAAGCTCGAAATTCTGAGAATGCATTTGAAGTTGATGAAGTCGTCAATTCTAAACTCGAGTCATATGATAGAAATACCCTGGCACTCACCAACTATTTGATTAGTTATACCATATTAACTGGCAAAAGCAATTTGACAGAATCGAAATTCATTGAGCTAAGATTTTTATTTTTGCAGAATTTGTTTAAACAGCTTGATAATGAATCTCAAATTGATCATATTAACTTTTACCAAATTTTCAAATATTTGGAACACACTTTTGTTTATTTTGATAATCATTTCGACAGAAAGACCAGTGATTATCACCGATTATTGTTGCACGTGACGAAGCCATGGAATGCAACTACATTAATAGGTCACAGAGTCTGGGTTGAAGATAAATTGATTGAATTTGATCATGCTACTTCTGAAACTTCATTTGATAAGGTTCACAAATTCACCGAAATGTCCAATTTATTATTGCAGTTTGTTTTGAATATATTACCGCAAGAGAATACGTTCGAGAATTTAAGTTTAACCATATTTATATTCCATAACTTTCTTGTCAGTTTGAAGAAATTACAAGATTCATTGGAGATATCCGGAATGGACTCTAAATTTATTCAGTTGATTTCACAAACAAACTTATTATTTGATTTATTAACAAAAGTTAGTTCCTTTATGAACTCTTTGTATTTGAGGCATGTTTCCTATTTAACTGAAGAAAGTGGATTGTCTCTGATTATTCGAAAGAAATTAGAATTAGACACACATAATAAGGAAGTATTTCAATTGTTTACACCAGAGTTTGTCAATTTGATGGACCATGATATTGACAAATACATAAATATTATTTCTAAATATCAAGAGTCACAAACCACTGGCGATGCAATAAGTTCCTTAAATGCATGGTTTGACAAATGTGGAAAATACCTTAAAATTGTTAACCCTGACTCTAAGAATATTTCAATTTCCAAACTAGACGTATACAAATGTATACCTCATTTACATACGACACTTTCCAACATATCATGGGGGGAATTTGCATTGAAAAATATAGATGAGGAATTTGCACATCTATCGACTACCATGGGTGATTTGCTTTGGCAGCAGATTACACAATTTGTTGATTTTATGTCCAATGCTCATGCTGAATTGAAATCACCAGAAAAATTAGTTTATGCTATCGGAATTATCAATCAACTTAAAGTAAAAATTTCCAGTTTGGAAATCCCCACAACTACCGCCACTGATGATACCAAAGAAATTGTCAACAAATTGAGCAATCTGTTATTTAGTAAATTGATTGAGTCAGTACCAAGTGATGATTTCTATTTGTTGGTTGATGAATCAATACAGGAAAGTGTCACTATTGAAACAGTCGATATACCAGTTAGACCAACCTTAAAACTTGTACGAGCCCTTTACAAATTATCGAGTAATTATTTGAGCGTTGCTCAAAACTCCAATAATTCAAATATTTTCCTCGAGGCTCAAGTGACTGAGGATTTTATTAAATGTAAAAACAAATGGGTTGAAAAAAACTTGATTGGAGAAGTATTTTTAAACGGAATTGAAAAGAGCATTAAAAAGAAAAAAGAAAAATCACTCAAAAGTACTGCTGTCGATGGAAAGGAATCACCAGACAGAGCTTTGGAAAAGGAAACAACACAATCTGATAGTGCTAAAATAAAAACAAAGGAAGAAAATGAAGCAGAACAAACTACCAAGGAGAAATCAGAAAAAGAATCAAAAGAAAAGACAGAGGATGACGGAGATATTAAAACAGACGAAGCTAATGTAAACAGTTTAGATCAAGCCGAAGAAAAAATTGACGAACCACAATCGGAATCTAAAGAGAAAGAACCAGAACTGAATGAAGAAGATGATGACAACGGAAAAACCGAGATTGTTAATGGAACCACATCAATAACTAAAACTCAAGCATTAAGCATAATAGCTAACTATACATTCCTCTTGCACTTTCTTAACTCAAAAGTTGATCTTGAGGACATTGAAAGTGTAACTCAGTTAATTAAAACCCATTATGGAGCAGACATTGAAACTTCTTCGATAAAAATTGTCATTGACGGGGTTGGTTCCTTTTACAAATCCCAAAAGAGTGTTTATTTGCCATTACTGATAATAAATTAATACACATCTATAAAATAAATAGAAAACCAATGAATTTTTTTAGTATAAATACAATTTTGATCCATTTTTGGTCAATTCCTTTAAAGCTTCAAATGTTTCCTTTATATCCCAAATATTCTGTTTCTTTGTATCTAGGTATGAATTGTCAATAATAACAATTTTAATTTCATCTTTTGACAAGCCAGACTCTTCACTGTTCAATACTTTGCTTAATCTACCTGGAGTACAGCATAATACTCTAGATCTTGTGCTTTCGACAAGTTTCAAATCAATGTGTAGTTTGTTTTTGTTGATTAGTTTTAATGATGATCCCACTAAATCTTTAGTTGCTCTATGGATATCACAAGCTCTAATAGCTGACATTGATACAATGGCAATAAATTTCCTTTCTTCCTTATTTTCCGATTCAGCATCTTTGTTACTATCATCGTCTCCCTTTTTCCCCTTTTTATTATTCTTGTTGTTTTTCTTCTTGTCTTTTTTAACACCTTTAGGTAACATATTTTTAAATCGAGAATTGATATATTTGGACAAATTATCCAAGTTTCTAGTATCTTTAAAGTCTGAAGTAGATCTGATCTCACTCTTGTTGAAATATAATTCAGTCAATTCTAATGCTGATAAATTAGGATTCTTTCTACGGATTTTATTATTGATAAATTCTGCTATAATTTCAGGATTTTCTTCCAATGATAAGTTCTTTTTTGATTCAATATCCATTTCCATTTTCAATCTTTTCTTTTCTTTAAGTGAATTATTTGTGTTGGAATTTCTACGTTTAAGGGAGGATGTTGTAGCAGTGGTAGTGGTAGTTGTAGTAGTATTGTCATTGATTTCGGTTTCATCATTACTTATACCCTCTTCACCACCGTCATTGACGAACCCAGCATCTTCGTTATCTGAAAGCTGAACATCGTATTCCAATCCATCATCTAAATCATCAGCAACAGGCTGTTGTTCTTTACTCATCTTTTTTCTATAATTGAGTTTTCCTTATTTGAAGAGATGAGATGAGATGATTAGATTTATAATTTTTCACTTGGCCCTCTTCGTCTTACATCAACAATGCGTAAAGTGACAGAAACAAATCAAAGAAAAAAGAAGAAAGAAACAATGAAAAATCTCCAGTACTTCATACTCTATCTGACATACCACATACATACACACATTTTGAAGTAACTAAAATGATCACAAGGAGAGTAAATTCAAATCTCCTAAAAAAGTCATTTATTCAACAGTCTCGTTCAATAATCATAAATGCTGATTTACAAAAAAAATTAGATGAATCAGAATTCCATCCTGTGATCGTGATTGGTGGAGGTCATGCTGGATGTGAAGCAGCTACAGGTTCGGCAAGATCTCAAACCCCTACTACATTGATAACTCCTTATATAAATAAAATTGGGACAGCTTCTTGTAATCCTTCTATGGGTGGTGTAGGAAAGGGAACCTTATTGCGAGAAGTTGATGCATTAGATGGTGTAAGTGCAAGAATTACTGATAAAGCTGGGATTCATTTCAGAATTTTAAATGCATCAAGAGGTGCGGCAGTACATGGACCACGAGCTCAAATAGATCGGAAAATTTATCTTGAAGAAATGCAAAAAGAAATATTGAATTATCCCAATTTAAAAGTTCTAGAAGCTCAAGTTGAAGATATTATAATAAAACCAGTATTGTCGAATGGTGAAGATTTTTCAGGAAGAGAATTTGGAGAAGTGAAAGGTGTTATATTACTGGACGGAAGAGTATTGAAGAGTGAGAAAGTCGTTGTAACCACGGGGACTTTTCTTGGAGGAGAAATACATATTGGATTGAAATGTTTCCCCTCAGGTAGAATGGGAGAAGATGCCACATTTGGATTATCTAAAACTTTGAAACAAGCAGGGTTCAGATTGGGGAGATTAAAAACTGGTACTCCACCAAGATTATCATCGCGAACCATCAATTTTAAGGGACTAATAGAGCAACCATCTGATTTCCCTCCACAACCAATGTCTTATATGAATGATAAAGTTTATTTGGAAGATCAGTTAATGAAATGTTACCAGACAAAAACTAATCCTGAATTTCATAAAATTATTGCTGATAATTTAGACAAATCAATCCATATAAGAGAAACTGTCAAAGGTCCCAGGTATTGTCCAAGTATTGAATCTAAAGTGATTAAATTCCCACATAAGGATTATCATTATGTTTGGCTTGAACCAGAAGGATTAGATTCAGATTTAATATACCCAAATGGTATTTCGTGTACCATGCCAGAAGAAATACAAGAAAAATTAGTAAGACTAATGCCAGGATGTGAGAATGTAACCATGACTCAACCAGGTTACGGAGTTGAATACGACTTTATTGATCCACGTGAGTTGAAATCAACTTTGGAAACTAAATTGGTGAATGGGTTATATTTGGCTGGACAAATCAATGGTACAACTGGATACGAAGAAGCTGCTGCACAGGGATGTATTGCAGGAATAAATGCTGGGTTGTCATACTTGCAAAAACCTTTATTGGAATTGAAACGTCCAGATGGACTTGTTGCTATTTTGATTGATGATTTAATTACTAAAGGTGTCGAAGAACCTTATAGAATGTTTACTTCTCGTTCTGAGTTTAGATTTTCCATAAGGTCAGATAATGCTGATGACAGATTAACTCAAAAAGGTTACGAATTAGGTGTTGTTAGTGAGGAAAGGTATCAGTTTTTTAAAAAAGAAGCTGACCAGTTTAAAGATATAAAAAATGCATTATCTGTATTGAAATTACTGGGGAAACAATGGGCTCCCGGTTTGCAAGGCTTAAAAACAGATACTAGAGAAAATGATAAAGTCTCTGGTTGGAAATTATTATCATACCCAGGAGTGCTGATAAATGATATTTTACCTCATATGTCACACTTTATGACGCAAGTGCCACCTTGTTTACAAAATGTATCTATGAGGTTGCAAAACAAAATTGATGTTGTGAGTGATTATGATCCCATTATGTACAGGGAGAAAGCTAATTTAAACACATTTGAAAGTCTTGATATGTATAAATTGCCTCAAAACTTTACTTATGATAATTCTGGATCTTTAAAAATATCTCATGAAGTTTGCACAATTCTAAATATAGTTCAACCAACAACAATTGGCCAAGCACAAAGTCTTCAAGGAATCACCCCTACGGCTATAAATGAATTGAAAAAAGTGGCCAAATTTGTTCCTAGTGAAAGTCTTTTGAAATTAAGGAATGAGAAAAACAGCATAAAAAGTGCCATGTTTGGATAGTGATTAATTATTTGTATATAGAAACTATAAACATGACTTATTATTTATTTATTTATTTATTTATTTATCAACCTACTTTCTTATTTTTGCTTTTTCTTTTGTGGAGAAATAGTATCATATAAATCATTATCCAATGCAATTAAGTTTTCTAGAGGCAAAAATTTTTGAGCCAATTCAGAAATACGGTCAATTTCAGTTTCATTTGTAGAACTACCTTTGCCAGCAAAGTTTATTCTTTGTAAATATAATAATACATCTTTCATATCCACTGTTTGCGATTGTCGATGTTCAGCATAACTTTTCAAATCATCCATTAATGTGTCGAGAAACTCATTTGATTTTTCCTGTATTGATTTTACTATTTCTCTCAGCAATGATTTAGGCTTTTTAAATTTCTTTCTCAGGGGTAAGTTTGTGTTTAAAGATTTATGTGCTTGAATGGATTTCACAATATATGAGACATCTCTGATACTAACATCCACACCAGTTGATGATACTGGAGATTGTTTTCTTTTCTGTGGTATGATTCGAGTTAAGTGTACCCTATTGCTTTTACCGGGTTCAAGTCCAAATTCTTGATCATTATCATCAGTTGATTCATCTTCTTCAATGTCGTCGTCTATTCCTTCAAATATAGACGCCAGTTGGTCGTTATCAACAAAAAATTCGTCTTGAATAATTTCGTTCTCTGATGCATCCAGAGCTTCTTCATCTATCAACTGTTGATCGGAGATAAACAAGTTTTCGGGAGTGACCTGGTCCTTGGCCATTGATAATGAGCCACCTTCTTGTGTATTAGTCAAGGGAGGAGTGATGTCATCCTCGTGTGAGGATGATTCATGGGGTTCATTCATCTCTTCAATTTCATTCGTTGGTGTTGGCTCTTGCAGCGGCACTTCATCATCCATCAATGCAAAATCTGGTTCTTGTATGTTCCAATCAATTTCGTTAGAGCCTTCATTCTCATTTTCTTTCGTATTTAGTTCATCAGATTGAGACTTTGCCAATTCAACAGTTTCAGTTTGTTGACCATTACTTTCAGTAGAAGATGTAGTAACAGGTACTCGATCCTCCTTGTCAGGCTCGAAATCCTTTATAGAATCACCAACTACAGTTGTTTGATTATCCTCTGCAGATTCCAAATCATTCAAAATGTCTGTTGATGGCCCTTTAGTGTTCACATTATTTGACAGCGTGTTAGAAATTGTTGTTGCACCTGCACTTGCACCTGCACTTTCCGAGTTATCCCTCCAATCTGGGAATATCGAATTTGAAATCTTGGAATTATCCTGAATAGCAAAATGATCTATCTTATCAATAATTTCACCATTATCCTGTTCAAACTGGCTATCTTGCTTTCCAGTATCAACAGTCAGCGCATCATTCTCCTCAGATTGTTTAAGATCATCCAACTTGGGTACAACTTCTTTGGTTGGGGTTTCGTCAGATGTTTTCCTACTAATCAAGGAACTCTTTTTGCTTTTTGCTAACAAAATCTTTTGTAAATATGACAATGGTTTAGGTTTCTCAGGGGAATCTTTATCATGTTGCGGCATTTCATCAATGTGTGAGTGCTGTTCTTGCAATACAACATCATTTACATCTTGTTTTGTTTCATCCAAAGATTCCAAAATATTGTCATTATTAGATGGAATTATTAGAGATTGACTAAACTCTTCTTGTATCTGTAATGGTGAGTTTGATTCATTCTTCTCGAACGGTGATACGACATTTGTGCTTTCTTGAGTAACGTGTTTACTTGTTTCTGAAATCCTACTATCGTTTCTTTCTTCAGATGTAACCAAATCACGAGTATCAACAAATGGTTCCCCCAACTGTTGCTGTCGCTGTTGTTGCTGTTGCTGATTTATTTTGTCTTGATTTTGGATCAGTGTTTTACAGAAAAACTTCAAATAATCTATAGTAATGGGACCTTGATAGTTTGGTTCATACAATTTTTCTCCTGTCTTTGTTATAATTATGGAGGACCTTCTTCTACTGTTACGTCTGGATCGTATTGGTGTCAAAGACATTCGACTATTTGGAGTTACTGATCGACGCAGCTTAGGGGTCACAGAACCATGATTTGAAGTAGTATTGTGTGTACTATGTCTCGATCTACTTCTCCCTCTTTCACTTAATTGATGTTGTAGTTGTTGTGATAAAAATGTAGTAGCTTCAGATAATCCATGTGGTGGTAATGGGATGTTATATATTGATGTTCTTCTACTTCCTCGAAGAATAGAATTTGGAAGTGATTGTGAATGATCAATAGTAGTGTTTGGAGAAGATCTCGGCGGAGTTGCCGGTTGTGATAAACTCTTGTTATTTAGATCCACCAGTCCATTCATAATAATAATAAAGTAACTGAATAAAGGGTGGATTGTTCTCTTATTGATGTTTTGCAGAGTTGTCTGTTTTGTTTTGATTTTGATTGTAATCTTTTAAAGTTTGTTTATATTTCTTCGATGCGCATATAAACGTGAAAAGAGAGACAGACAGACAGACAGACAGACAGAGAGAACAATTTTTTTCTGATTCTTTAGTTGATCTCTCTCTCTTGATTGCTGTAGCAAAATAATTATCATCTTGGATATCTCTTCTTATAACTGTTATCACCAATTATACTTCAATAATGCCAACTAATAAACCAGAAACTACACCAGGTGGTGAAAACTTACTTGCAGCATTAATATCTTGTACTACCGCGGCAGCATTTTCAGCAACTTGTACTTATCCATTTGATTTTATCAAGACCCAACAACAATTGAATAATGAAAAAGTAATGAAAAAATGGAATATCCCTGGAAATTACCCCAATTCGCTTGCACAATTATATAAAGGTGGGAGTGCATTAGTCTTAGGGTCAATTGTTAAGAATGGAACAAGAATCATTGCTTATAATTGGCTGACACAATTCATGTCCATTGATTCACATAATGGGAATAATAATAAAACCACGGCACCAAGAATAGTGATTGCTGGTGTTATGAGTGGATTTATTGAAACTTTATGGTTAATTCCATTTGAAAATGTGAAAATCACAATGATTCAAAATCAAACTTTGGCCAATGAATTGAATAGATGTAAAGATTTAGGATATGATATAACTGGGAAAGTCACTCATAGTCCTCTGACTCATCACAAATCAACTAAACCAATTTACCTTAGACAATATGTATCTCCTCATGCATATTTGTCATCAGATGTTATTGATCAGTACATTAAACAAAAAGTGAGGTTTGGTGGTGTCCCTATTAAGGATAAAGCTTTAGAATCATTAAAATTTCATTATAATAAACATCCTTCATTGACATTATTTGGAACCGTAAAGGAAATGTATGAGTTAAAGGGGTTAAGAGCATTTACAGCTGGTACTTTTATAACTTTTACCCGTCAGATTGGTATATCTTGGGTATGGTTGGCAACGTATAATGCCACTAGACAATTGATTGACCCTCATAATACTAATAACGAATGGTTTGGTCATAAACATACTATGATACAACTGGTGGGGTTACATTTCTTATCTTCAATGGCTGTGATTATGGTTACTCAACCTTTGGATGTAATCAAAACTCATTTACAACTGAAAAATGGTAACCTGCTTTATCGCGACTCATTATCAACAGCATATAAATTGTTTTTGCAACAAGGGCCTTGGGCATTGTTTAAAGGTGCCTTCCCAAGATTTTTAAAAGTATTGATCAGTGGTGGATTGACAGCCACTGTATATGAATACGTTGAGAGATTGGTAGATGTTGCAGGCCATCAAAAAATTTTCAGTCAAGAGTAAAGAAGACGTTAACTATTGTGTATTAATTGATATTTATTTATTATACATTATACCCCCCTCATACTACCCCCTATTTATTTTCATTCAATATATACGGGTAACAACATTTCACCACTTTTATGTTTCACCCCATTGAATGATTTTGCCAACATTCCACCACTAAAACTTGGTTGACTAAAGGCAACTTGATTCTTCAATAATTGCACACTGTAAATAGAATTTTTCAAAACAACATTTAAAAGTTTTTTACCTAATCCATATTGTCTCCATTTCCGACTTATCCATATTCTTGAAATTCCAATGACAACATTTTTATTAATCTGATTAGGTACTATAGATTGTGTTTTATGTATCATCCACCTTCCTTGATCAGGTTGAATTGTATCTGTTGTGCATAATCCAATGGCCTTACTGTCTATTATTATCACAAATGCTTTACTTCTATCAAATTCAGGTTTCTTCCATTGTCCTGAATCTTGACTAGCATTCAACTCTTGATTCACCATGTTTAATAGTAGTTCCACTTTTTGTATATGTCGTTTGTTGGATTTATTTATACAAATTATAGAACCTTTAAATGTCTGACGCGTTTTTGTCAGCTTTAATGATTTCCCCGTGGAATTCAATTTCGGGGTTTCAACTAATGTAAAATTCTCAATTATTAAAACATCATTATCAGTTTTATAATTCCAGGGTATTCCATTGATGAAATTTGTGTGGTATTTGTTATGTAGTAATTTATCTTGAGATATATGGGGATTATATGTCATATCACATGTTGAACAAGTAATTTTTTTGAAATTAGATGGTAATGCAAGAATTGATTGGATTTTTTGAGCTTTTTGAGAATTAATGGAGCCCATTTTATCATATCATGAGGTTAATTATTAGCAAAAAAATATGAGATAGGTAATATAAGTCTATTCTTCTATTTAATTGAAATTTGGCCCTTCATTTACTCTTAGAGTATACACAGAAATAAAAAAAAAAATAGAACGAGTCGCTTCCTTCTCAAAAGATCAGAAAAATCCGAGGCGTGTAATTCGACCCAAATCACTCCACACAAATTCGGTTCCACTTCAACACTTTTTTTTTCATTTCCATTTCCATTTTCTCCAGAGTTTTCTTTTTATTTTCAATTGTCTTCAATTCTCTAACCAATATCAAGAAAAGTAAAAAAGAAATATGGCTCCAGAATATGCAAATTTATTACCAGTAAGTGGTAATTGGAAACAAAAAATCACTGATTATTTAACTGAAGATGTTCCATCATTTGATTTTGGTGGATTTGTCGTTGGTAACACACCAGAAACCGGATCACTTTATATGAAACAATCAGGAGTAATTTGTGGTATCCCCTTTGTTAATGAAGTTTTCCATCAATGTAATTTACAACATAAATGGATATTTAGTGAAGGTCAATTTGTTTCTGATAAAGAAATAGCTTCTGCTGGTGGTAAAATTGTTGTTTGTACTGTTAAAGGATCAGCATCAAATATTTTATTAGCTGAAAGAACAGCATTGAATTTATTATCTCGAGCATCAGGGGTTGCCACTCAATCTTATAAAACTAAAAAATTGGCCGATGAAAGTGGATATACTGGTATAATTGCCGGTACAAGAAAAACAACTCCAGGGTTACGTCAATTGGAAAAATATGCCATGTTGATTGGTGGAGTAGATACTCATAGATATGATTTGAGTTCTATGGTGATGTTAAAAGATAATCATATTACTTCTACAGGAAGTATTACTAAAGCTGTGAAAAAGGCAAAATCAGTTTGTGGATTTGCCGTTAAAGTTGAAGTTGAAGTTAGTAATGAAAAAGATGCTGAAGAGGCAATTGAAGCTGGTGCTGATGTTATAATGTTGGATAATTTTAAAGGTGAAGAATTACGTCAAGTTGCACAATCATTAAAGAAGAAATTTGCTGGAACTAATAAATCTTTCCTTTTAGAATGTTCTGGTGGGTTAACTTTACAAAATTTGAGTTCTTATTTAAGTAATGATATTGATATCTATTCTACTTCATCTATTCATCAAGGTGTTTCAACTATAGACTTCTCATTAAAAATTGACGCCAAGTAAGTAGGGTATACAATATTTTTCTTCGTCCCTCACCCCTCTCCCGCCCCCAATATATACATCTTATCTAATAGAAGATATACTTTTAAGTTCTAAACTTTGAAAACCTGTATTGAAACCAATGACATTAGTCACATTTTTAATTATTTTTGAAGATTCTTCGGAATTAATATCATTGCTAGTGTTGCCTTCTTCTAGATTACGATCGATTAAGCCCTGGTCTTCGTGTTGTAGTTCTTCTTCCTCTTTATTTGACAAGCCCAGAATAATTCGATTATTAAGCAGAAACCCTGATAAATTGCTCATTCCGGCAGCACTAGTACCTGTTGTAGCCAAACTCAAATCTCTGAGCATCTCCGAATGATGCAAAGAATCATTACTATCATGGATATTATAGTCATTATCATTGGCAACATTTGCATATCTTATTTGATTTGAAGTTGATGATTTTTTACCAAAACATCTTATAGCCCTAATATGTGAATCTTTACCTTCTTGATGATTTGCTAATATAATAATCTTTATTAAAAAACATTTCAACACTCCATCAGCTCTAATACCATTGAATATAATATGTGACCATCCCACCGGCTGATCAAAATTGACAGTACATACTTCAATCAAATCCCAGCCTTCAGAACTACCAGCCATGATTTTTATTCTTGATGGGGTATAACTTTCATCTAGGGAATAATTTGTGAAAATTGAAATTCTTTCAAGAGCCACTTTTTTAGAAAATTGAATAGTAATAGAATGAGGATTTGATAATTGATTCAATAACATACTATTATTGGGATTTTGCAGTTGATTGGAATTATTATCATCATTACCACTATTCCCAGTATTACTCCCATCACTTTGCCAATATGAATCAGGAGAATCATCACGTAATTGTTTTAATCCAAATCCTTGTTTCCAAGAACTCAATTTCCAAGTAGCTAATGGTGATAAATCAAATAATTGTAATTCTTCCAATTCTTGTAATCCTTTAGAATAATAAACTCGTTGAATTTGTTCTAAACTTGGTTGAGTCTGCTCAGCATTATTATTGTTGTTGTTATTGCTATTATAACTTGGATTTGCTGATTGATTACTTTGATCTTCAATTATATTATCAGCATCATTTTCATTTTCTTCATAAACAACTTCATCAAGACTGATTCCTGAATGTCTCATTCGAACATCACCTTCAATATATGCATCATCGTCATCTTCTTCTTCATCTTCTTCATCATCCCCTACACCAAATAAATTATTTCCAACATGGTTTTGACTTCCACTATAATTACTACTCTCTTCATCAATTGCATGTATTAAATGATTATGATTATGAGGATGATTATGGTGATGGTGATGGTGGAAACTCAGATCTGTTATGGATGATGATAATAATAATGATTCACGGATTTCTTCTTGTGATAATTCTCGTTGGGATCGTACTTCATGTTGAGAAAAAGAAGTGTTATTATTACTCGATTGATCCCAGTATCCTGATGTATTCATTTTTTGTTGTATAGATGATAGTTGGTTAGTTGGTTAGTTGGTTGGTTGTCTCTAAATGCTTTGTGGTATTATTATGGCAACAAAACAGAATTCGACGCGTACCACGAAAAAATAAAAATTCTATAAGCACCCCTGTAAACACAAATCACTACATAAAATATTGAAATCATTAATTCATTTTTGTTTATTTTCACCATCAACTATACTAATAATACAACCTTATATATATTTCATCATTTTTTAAAGACATGCCATCAATTCGACTTAACCTAATACAAAAGGGATCCAATATAGTTAACGATGATGAAAAAACCCTTATATCTATATTCAAAGAAGCCATGGAATCACCAGAATTATTTCAATTCAAAGATTATACCGAAGCAACACCTTCAAAAGATGTTGATTTAATAATTGGATTTATAAAGAAAAAACATTATAAAAAATGGCTTAAAAGTATTAATCTTGAATATCGTTGGTTAAAAAAAACAAGAATTTATCTGACTTCAAATAATGACAAAGACACCCCTCAAAAACGCCCAAAGGAACTGAGTTATTTAAAAGAATATTATTTTCATTGTAGTCTGCTGGGGACATATACTTTAAAATTACAACAAGGTCCTGAAAGTCGTTATAAAACCCCAAGATCATTATCATCAATTAAAACTGCATGTACTGCTAAAGTATACATCAAGAAACCAAAATCAATGCCCAAATCATATTTAATTGGTATAATGCCAAGACATAATCATCCACCAATTAAATATAAAGGTCCTTTGAATACTATAGCGAAGAATTGGCTTGATGAGAAAGTGAAAATGGGGTATACTAAAGCACAAATTAAAGAAGCTTTGAAAAAAGCTGAAGAACAATATAAAGATTCACCAGATTTTAAACCATTGTTACAGATCCAGAATTATCATATTGAATATCGTATTAGACATCATGGCAACAATTCCAATAAATCAAATGAAGAACCTTCGACAAATAAAGATGATAGTGATATCGATTATTCTTTTATTGATGATATATGTGATAGTTCAGATGATCTGGATTCTCTGGAAAGTCAAATTGATGATAATGACAATTCTGCTAATAATATGGAGAGTCATGACTCTACTGAAAATCATATTAACCAGACCAATTTTAATAATGGTGAACAACAACCGATACAATATGTCAATAATTCACCACCACCGTCGCCGCCACTGCCGCCACCACTAATGACAAGAAATTGGAACCCACATTTACTTCAAAGTACTTGTTTTGGGAAAAATTTATATGAATTAACCAAAGAACAAAAAGTTGGTGAATGTTTACATCTTTTAAATACCACTTTTAATTGGTTTGATATGATTGTTAAATCATCACCAGAAAAGATTGATGAATCCATTGGTTATATAAAAGGATTAGAACGGTATATGCTGTCATTGGCCACAGGTGTTCAATATCCTTGGCATGTTGATGAATATGGGAGACCAATGTATCAGCTTTAGGCATGGATATATATACAAGTCTTACATCAAAAGTGTTTTAGTTCTTAAAACTTACTTACAAAGTGTGAAACATGACATTTTAGTCTCAGATGGGCTATAAACTGCTTGATTATTGTATAAGTTTCCTTAAACTTAGCGTATCCACTTTGTCACGGTCTTGTAGATGATTTTGAAAACCAGCCACTAGTCTCGTTGCAAAAAGTATTGGCTTAAATGTAAAGAGAGTCTACATGCTAGAGAATACCTCATATATGTAGGATACAGCAAATAAAACTAAAACTAAAAATTCATTTATAATTCTACTTCTTTCAAACCGTCAGTTACTTCTTTTGTTTCATCATCGGATTTTTCTTTGGTGTCTTTTTTAGATTCCTCTCTGGTTTCCACTTCCAGTGTATCAGTAGTTTCTGAACTTTCCACTTTTTGTTGTTGTTCCAGACTTTCAGCATTGGCAACAACTTCAGATTCAGATTCAGGTTCAGGTTCAACTTTCTTCTCGCTTTCTTCAGTATCATTGTTCTTGGTCACTTTGATTTCTTCAGATTCTTTATCATCTGCCTTCACTTCTTCTAATTCTGCTTTTGCTTTTGGCTTTTCTTTGTTAGTATCCACACTAACTTTTGCAGTTTCAATTGGATCTTTTGATTCAACAGTAGCTTTTTCTGAAGATGATACTTCTTGTTTATCTTCCTTTTCCTCCTTTTCTGGTTTATTCTTGTTCAATATAGTTTCTTTAGGAATTGAAAATGAACTTGAAGCATTATCTGAATTAGCCAATGGACTTGGAACTGGTGGCTTATTTTTAGTATTGCCAGCACCAGTAGTAGCAGTACTGGCGGAGCCGGCAGCAGTAGCTGGAGAAGCAGCATTCCCATTTGTGGTGGTCTTTTTCAAATTACTTGATGAAGCGTTTCTTGATTGACTTATAATAGGAGTAGTTGAACCAGACCCAGATCCTGATGATTTTTGTTGTGGTTGTTGTTTCTTTGGTATTCTTTGAGGCACAAATGAAGTTTCAAAAGTTTCCGATAACCCATATTTTTTCAAAGCTCTTCTTTTCAATACTTCAATATAACTTAATCTTCCTCTAATCACATTTTTACCAAATTCTTGTCCATCTTTATCCCAAAAACTCAATTCACCTTGATCTTCATCTTCATCACCAACCATAAAGTCACCATTACGATCATTTGATAAAAATCCCAATTGTTCTTGATATTCACTCGAATCAATTTGGAAATTGCCTTGTTCTAAATCAGTGACAAATCCAAATAAAAATTCTTGTAAACTTGAAGCAATGACTAATTTGGTGTCGAAATCACGTCCAAATAATATGATTTGTCCTACTTGACCAGCAGGACCAGGTAAAAGATCCATTGCCACTTGATTACCAATGTTATCTTTCAATAAAATGACCCAACCCTTGTGATAATAATATGGTTGAATAGAATTGGGAGGTATTGATCTTTGATTGGCAACAAATGAATTATTTATTGGACCAGATTTATTATTACTGGAACCTTCTTTCATTATATTATCTTGTCTTTGCTTATGTTGTGCCATATAAAATTGACCTTCTAATCTTTCAGCAACTTTAGTCCACAAGATTTTTTCTTCAACAATGGCTTCTAAATCTAATAAAACCAACCCCATAATCAACCCTGTTGGTTTACCACCTCTTAATTGACCATCATGACGTTTATAAAATTGACGGAAATCATCCGGCAAATTTCTACCAATTTGTAAATCTTGCATAAATTCATTTAAATCAGCAGTTGTAACCCCATCATTCAAATTATCTTCCAATTCAGGATATTCTTGTTCTATCCAATATTCGATTCGATCCCATAATGAATCTATAGATGGTAATGGTGGTTGGCCATTGGCACTAAAATTTTGTAATGGTAAATCCTGTTGAGATGATTTCATACCTGGTCTATAAAACCCTGCTGCACCAGTAGAATTATCTAATGAATATTGAGAATTGTTTAAATCGTTGTTTAAAGGTAATGCTGAGTCATTAGTTGATGACCTATGAGAATTGGTACCAATTGGTTCATTATCGTCATTTCTATAAGGTGAATCATATGAAGCATAATGATCTTCTGTTGTAATTGAATGAACAAAAGCTTTAAGATTATCTAATAAGCCCATGATGATGGATAATAAAATTAACTTCTTTATAAGTTGAGTTGTTTATAAAAGAAAGAAAGAAAGAAAGAAAGTAGAAAAAAAAAAGACGGGGCGGAAGAAAAGAAAGAAAGGAAGGAAACTTGAAATGATTTATTTATTTTTATTTATTTTGTCTTTCTTCTTTTTTCAGTTATGTGAAATTGCTAGTTAATTAGTTAGTAGTGTATAAGATACCAAAAAATAAAAAATTAAAAAGTTTTTCCATCGTCGTCGTCGTCGTCGTCGTCGTCCTGTTCCATCCAGCTCACTCACTCACTCACTTACTCACTTAATTCTTTTGTGTTTCATTTTTACTCTTTTTTCTAATAATTACTTGTATTGTTTCTCTACACTTTTCTATTGTAGTTTGTTTTGTTAGTTAGTATTAAAGACGAAAGTTCACTTAATATCAACGTTTAAATTTATTGTAGGATTTTTTGAATGACCAATATTACGGAGAAATGTAAACACTCTTAATTTAGTACCGATTCTATTTTTGCTGAGTCACCTTATTATTATTATTATTCTTCCAGTTGTTGCTACTACTTGCAAAATACCAGCATTTTAACGGTAGTAGTTTCCCTCTTTTTTTCTACCCCCACCCCACTCCACCACCAGCACCACCAATTAAAGGAAAAAAATGGTCACCTGAATTCTTGTGCCTGCATATATATTTCAAGTAAATGGACACGACCTGCTTTTAGTTTTTCGTGTTTACAATACTAAAGCTGGTTGTCTTTTCTCATAAGCATAGAATTTTGGTTGCAACAAATCAATCAATGTCAAATACGATCAATAGGACAATTATCTTTTAGTTGATTAACACCAATAGAAGGGTAGCCCTTATATTATTAATAGCAGTGAGGCAATGTTTCCATTATACTTATGCGGCTTAGACAACTTTGCTACAGTATTGTATCACCAATATAACTCCAACAAGGCTGCTTTTGGGTGGCTCAATAATTACATGATGAATTCATATACATTAAAAGTTACTAACAAATGGAAAATCAAATAAAAAAATGATATTAATACAGAATAATATAATATAATTTAATATAAGATAAGATAAGATAAATCCGATTAATTATTAATTGTTTATTTTGATCCCATTAAATACTCAGTAATGTCAGCACCCAAAAATCCTTCTATCAATTGTCTATCTTTTAATTCGGTGATTTTTATTGAATCATCAATCAAATCAAATGTTATTTTTTCTGATACTTTTGAATCTTGTTTATAATCTTGATGTTGTAATACTTTATTTCTTACCCAATGTGCCGTGGTTGGTATTTCCCCATTGGCTCTTGTTGCAAGTAAATATAAATAAGATCTTAACCTTATCAATTCTTCAATCAATTGTTCCTTAGATGTAGTTGAATTGTTTAATGCTTGTGGTACTAAATCAGTGGCAATCAATTTAATCACTAATTTAATAAAACCAGGGAATTTCCCACTACCATTAATCAATTGACAAATAGTATACCTTTGATCAATACCATTATCATCAACATCATTAATCTCTTCCACTGTCTTACCTTCACATCCTTTAGGTAACATTGTACCATTTGTTTCCGTTATACCACTGCCACTATTTGTACCATTAGTAGTAGTAGTAGAACCATTAACAATTATTGGATCATTTTTGGTTTTCTTGTCATTGTTATTGTTATTGTTCACGTGGCCATTTTGTTGTTGATTACCATTAATAAATTGGTCAAACCATTCAAATCCATAATCATCAAATTCTTGTGGATCAATATTCCATAATTCAAATGATCTAAACCAAAATTTATCTTTTAAAGTTGAATCAACTTTATGAGCCAATTTCATATTAATTTCTACTTTCAGTAATGGGATATAAAAATTTGGTTGAAATTTCAAAATTGCTTTAGATAATAAAGTTATAAATGATGAATAAGCCGCATTTTCAAAATCCGTCAATTGAATTTCCATGGGTCTAAATTCAACTCTCCAACCTGGTTTAGTAGTCAAATCAGTATCTTTAGTATATAATGCTGGAGGTTTAAATCGTAAAGTTTGCCAATTTGTACTTTGAATATTTTCAAAATGATCATTTTCTAAATTATTATCTTGATTTATTCTTTCACTGAAAATGACTAATGGATCACGAATAAATAAATGAGCAAAATGATTGGCCATATACTTGTCGAGTTTACCTTCATCAATTAATCGTTGATAAACTTGTTCATTTATTGGTGCATTAAGATCATTATATTCATCTTGGAAATATTTTGTATCATAATAATTATCATTTAAATAATTATCAATTGAATCATATCTTGATTTAGGAACTCTTTGAATTGGTTTACCATCTTTAGTATATAAATCCAATAAATCTCCTTGTTGATTTATTTGATGATTATTAATTCTCAATTTATCTTGAGCATCAATATCTAATCCTCCAAATAAATGATAACCAGAATAAGGTTCTTGTCCCTTTTCAATAAATGTACGATCATCAACCGCACCACTAACAACATTCCATCTAACATCTTGATCAACTAAAAATCCTTTAAAAATTGGTGCTGCCGCTGATAAACTCAACATTATGGGGGCAATTGGTGCTAAACTATCATATAAATAACGTGCTTGACTAATGTTTTTCGTTTGCATGGTGATTTGTAAACAACTTGACCCCATTCCAAATCCCATAGAATCCATATATATAAACCCTGGTTTGGAAGCACCTATCCAAGGTTCTTTATCACTATCAAATAATTCACGATTTTGAGGTATCGTATCATCTAAAAGCTTAGTGGATTTATCAGGATAAATTGGTAAATTAATTGCCACTTTATGTCCCTTTCTTTTCCTAATATTGGCCGTTAAAGTTGGGAATCTAGCATGACGATTTATGATATCATCAGGTAAAAATAATGATTGTGATGCAATACCATTAGGTTTTGATGGTGGTGAAGTAAAAATATTGCATCCCATTCTTGGGAATGTAGTCAATGTTAATAATTTGATATGAGAAGGTAAATTATCTTCACATAATTGACGTCGAATTATCATATTTTTTTCAATATATAAATAATCCAGTAATAAATTCCCATTATATGGTTTTGCCGGGGTTGCTTCTACCATAAATCTACCATATTCTGGATGATAACTAACATCTTGTTTTTCAGCTATTGGCAATAATTTTTCAGGGTCATTTAAATCATTAATAATATAATCTTTATCAATTGATAATCTAGCAGTTTTGTTGGTCTTATCAAAATCAACTAACATATATTCAACTTCATCTCCCCATAAAAATACATCATTTTCACGATGTCCATGTTGTTTGAAAATGTTAATCAATTGAGTTATCCCATTGGTTCTAACATGATTATTATACTTTTTCGATTCATCCCAACTTAAAGGTGTACCAATAGATAAAAGACCCATGATAATACAGTGGTTCCTCTTTTTGAATTATTTTCTTGAATATTTAAAAGAGAAAGAGAGAATAGGATGAAAGGGACGAAAGAAAGAAGTAAGTATCAAGTAGGAGATTAACTTTCAACTGTGGATATATATATATAGAATGAAAGAAGATGAAGAAGAAGAAGCAAAAAAAAAAAAAAGAAATTTTATTAAATGTGATGCAAGTGGATTTGTAAGCAGCATCTGCCAAATAGTTTTGTCACAGCTCAATCAACAAGTATACATACGTTTGGTTGTGAATTGAATTAAATCGAATTGAACTTTATAGTGGGGCAATTTTGTTATTTGTAGAGAGAGGTTAACATACTACTCTTTCACTATTGATGAGTTTTATAGAAAATAGATATAATACAGTAAAATTGTTTCCTCTCTTAATAAAAGACAAAGTATTTTAACTCCAAGATAAGGATTAAAAGGACAAAATTATTGGTCAAATTCTTCTGGTATCAAAATACTACAACACAATTAATCTATGGTAATAAAATCTTTCCAACACAATGCCAAATCTTTTCTTTCCCTCCCTCTCCCTCTTTCCGTCTCGTACCGGAATAAACCAATCTTTTTCGGGAACTGATTTCTACCAATTAAAAATAACACAATAGTACAATCAACAAACATATCGTGGTATAATCAGCTAACAACTTCCCTTGTATACACACATAGCAATTGAATGAATTATTTATCTAGTAGTTGGTAGATTTGATTCAAGTTTACTATTTTCTTTTTTTACTATTGCTATATTGACACTATAACACGAACAAATTATTATTATATATGTATTCTACTGAATCACTACACAATCTTCTTCTTGTCTTGAAAAGATTTGGTTACTAGCCACATGAGTATTATTTTTTTTGAGCCTCTCCCTATCCCTCTCTATCTCTCTCTTTCCCCATTTCCTGGACTATCTGTATGGTCCCCTATTTTTTTGTTTTCCAATTGACCAATATTCATGTGTTAATAAAATGAAATTACTCAAAGCCGAGATAGACCTACATCGATGGAAAAAAAAAAAATAATTGTGGCTACTTCAAATCTAATTAAAATATAATCATGAATGAATGTGGGTTAGATTTCCAAACTATCCCAATGGCATTACTTGGTTATGATCGGTTGTCAATGAACTAAATTAACTATTTTGTATTTGATAATTTGAATCTATTTGGCCCCTGTTTAAGGGATTTATTTCCATTATTTTTTGATTATCAAAAAACGCATGAAATCGCATCATCGCTGATAGTCGCTCTTCTGGAACCATTCGACTTACACTATATCACGTGATTCACCAAAATATTTTGGGGTTCAATAGTTGCAAAAAATTGTAGCAAACTACACGCACAAGTTCCTTTCCCTTTCCCATTTTATCATTTTAATTTTCTAACTTTCATTTTATATAATAATTTAAACATACAAAAGCAAGCAGTAAACAACAACAACCACCACCACCTCAATCGTCTAGTTGTTATATCAACATTTCTTATTTTCTCTAATACAATCCATCAATATTATTAACAACACAACCTGGTTCACCTTGTTTTCTTTCAACCAATTCACCAATGACAACAGCATCTTTTTCACCGGATTCTTCCAAATTCTTCAATACTTTATCAACATTTTCTTTTTCTACAATCAATACCATACCAATACCCAAATTGAAAGTTTTCAAAATATCTTCATAAGGAACATTACCTTGTTTACCAAACCATTTGAAAATCTCTGGTACTTGCCATTGTTTAATATCAACAGTAGCTTGTAAATGTTTAGGTAAAGCACGAGGAATATTCTCTACTAATCCTCCACCAGTAATATGAGCTAAACCTAATAATAATCCTTGATTTATACTGGATAATAATTGTTTAACATAAATTTTAGTTGGAACCAAAACTTCTTCACCAATTGTAGAACCTTGTTTCCATGGTGCTGGTGATTGATATTCATATTCACTGATTTCAATAATTTTACGCACTAATGAAAATCCATTAGAATGAATACCATCGGATTTTAACCCAATCAATACATTACCAGATTTCATATTATTGATTTGTGGTAATATTTTATCTTTCAAGACAGCACCAACAGCAGTACCATTTGTATCATAATGTCCTTCATCGTACATACCGGGCATTTCGGAGGTTTCACCACCAACTAAGGCACACCCGGCTTGGATACAACCATTAGCAACCCCATCAACAAATTGTGCAGCAACTTCAATGTCTAATTTACCAGTGGCAAAATAATCCAAGAAAATTAATGGTTCAGCACCTTGAACAACTAAATCATTAACATTCATAGCAACTAAATCTATACCAACAGTGTTGTGAATATTCATAATTTGGGCAATTCTTAATTTAGTACCAACACCATCAGTAGCAGCAACTAATAATGTGTCATCAGTGTTGTAACCAGCTTTTTTCAAATCAAATAATCCACCAAATCCACCAATGTCAGAATCAGCTCCTGGTCTAGCAGTAGATTTGACTTTAGCCTTGATGTTTTCCACTAATAAATTACCATTATCAACAGAGACACCAGCATCAGCATAAGTGACACCAGAACCAGAACCAGAACTAGTACTAGCAGCTTTGTCGGCATCACGGAAGGCACGATGAGCAATATCTTTTCTATTGTATTTTTTATTAAATGAAACATGTTCATTGACACCAACATAGGCTTTATCGACTGATTGTCTTAAAGTTTCAGCAATAGCAGTGGAGGCAATAACTCTACCTCCAGAAGTGACAATTTTACCTTGATCATTTACACTAGTACCAGCATGGAAAATAAAAGTGTCTTGAGGTAATGGTTTTTTAATAGTGATTTCATCACCTTTACCATAAGCTTCTGGGTATCCACCAGCTGCCATTACCACGGTAGTGGAATATAATGGTTTGGTTTCGATAGTGACGGAATCCAATCTATGTTGGGCAGCAGCTAACATAACTTGAGCCAAATCGGTATTTTCAGATAATAAAGGTAAAACAGTTTGAGTTTCTGGATCACCGAATCTAACGTTATATTCCAAAACTTTTGGTTCTTTGGTTGGACTCAACATAATACCAGTAAATAAAACCCCACACATTGGGAATCCATCTTTTCTCATTCCATCAATAGTTGGTTTGATGATTTGATCATTAATTTTCTTCAATACATCTTGGGTAGCAATTGGTGCTGGAGCATAAGCACCCATACCACCAGTGTTTAACCCTTTATCACCATCACCAATTCTTTTGTGATCTTGAGCAGCAGGCAAATTATAAAAGGAATAACCATCGGTAATGGTCAATATACTCAATTCATCCCCTTCTAAAAATTCTTCAATAACAATTTCATTACCAGCATCACCGAAATTTTTATCAACCATAATTTCATTTAATCCTTGTAATGCTTCTTCAGTAGTTTCTGGGATTAAAACACCTTTACCAGCGGCAATACCATCAGCTTTCAAAACAATTTTATAATCAATAGATTGAATATGTTCTTTAGCTTTGGCAACATCAGTGAAATTTTGGAATCTGGCGGTTGGAATGTTATGTTTATCCATAAATTCTTTTGAAAAAGCTTTAGAACCTTCCATTTTAGCAGCTTTGGCACTTGGTCCAAAAACAGGAATACCAACAGCATAAAATATATCGGCAATACCATCAACTAATGGCTGTTCTGGTCCTGGAATAACTAAATTGATTTTATTTTCAACGGCAAATTGTTGTAATTTATTGAAATCTTTAGGTGATGAACTTATTGGTACATTAGTGATTTTAGAAGATGATGATTCACTAATGGTACCTCCATTTCCTGGGGCAACATAAATATGGTTCACAGTTGGTGATTGTAATAATCTCCATACAATGGCATGTTCTCTACCTCCATTACCAATAACAAGAATGTTTAATGACATAGTTAAAGCTGAATTGTGTTGGGGAATATATTCAATAAAAATCTCAAATGAATAAGTTTTGGAGAAGTTTCTAAGATTTTGAATCTAATCGATGAGATTGAATCTTCACCAGTTTTTTTTTTTTTCGTTGTGTGCGATAATAATTTATGTAATCTTCTCTTTGAGTGAAAATTTGACTCCGTTTTTTTTGTCACACTCACACTCACACCGCCGTACCATATACCACCACATGTAATTGAACATCTTACAATGAAAGAACTTCCTTGGCTCAACAACTACATGTAGTGAGCTAACGGGTCTGTAATGTTTAAATTGTCTTCTAGCAAATCATTCAAAGTATATGAGTAGATATAACAGTACGTTTTTTGAAGGAATTAACATATTTGGTTGCAAAACTGAGAATCAGATTTCCAATACAAGTGAAGTTTCAATGGAAAGTATGTCTAGTTTAAGTAGGCATAGCCTCATGAATACGTGGGCTATTTAATTAGTTTGGACTGAATTGTTTAATTAGTAAACAAGTACAGGCGATTGCCGTATGTAAACTGAGCTCCTCGCATTAGGTGTCACAACCCTTCCCCAAAGAACAAATTAAAGTACGAATTTCTGGTCTTGAGAAGTTTAAAGAGCCATTTGTTTTTATAGTCAAGTATTTACACTAAAAGCTGCTTGATATGATTTGTGGTTGTTCTATTTATTTCTTGATCTTGTTCGCACTACTTCTTTGCATCAGAACTTGTATAAGTTGGTCCTTCAAGTGTATGGTGTATCAAAAATAGATGAAAATTATAGCAACTGAAGGTTCGATGTTTTGTATTGATTAATAAAAATTAATATTTTATGAAAAACCAGGTCCAGTTGATAATTTTGTCAAAATTTCGCATCTAAGTTACTTGGAAAAAAAAGTCCAAGCTCAACAAAGAAGGAATTGTTGTGTATGGACCAATCCCCCTGTGATGCCAAGAGATTACCAATAAGACATAAATTTAGGATATCAAATAACAATAGTATAAATATCGGGAAATAATTGGAATATCAACCCTCACATAACCGAACCTTATTATTATTATCACAAACAAAAGAAAAGAAAAAACTTTAATATTTTATCAAATCAAATTAACTGATAAATCAGTTTAATTATTGTGTATTGTTTTATTTTTTTACCAAGCAAAAAATTGAAACGATATGTCAAAACTAACTAAAATAATTGGCTTATTTTTTTTTTTAAATGAATAAAGAGATGAACAGAAAGAAAAGAAAACGGGGTATCAATACAAGAGATTTTAATTATGAAAGATGTCCCCTGGTTTTAACATTCTAATTTTAATCAGTTTAAACATTCATATGAAAGTATCACAGACAACAATATATGAATAGGGATAGGATAATCAATAATAGAACGTACGGGTTTTTTTTATATAATTTTTCAATTAATTAGTAGATAATAGAAATTAAATCGATGAAAGGGCATCAAATAAATCAGACAAATGCAAAAAATTCACATCTGCAAATCTTTTAGTTTTTTGTTCAGCCAATCAATGAAATTAATTTATTTTGTTGAAGTTCGGATTATGCAAAACAAATTGCAAAGACAATAGAAAATAGTTTACCGCCATGCATAAAGACAAAAGTATTAAACCATACTATATACTATAGACTCATAACAAGCTGAATACATAATTATGTCCAATTGTTGCAGGAAAATTATTCTATTTTTCTTCTAAGCCGAAACCCAATTTAATTAATCTTTTCCATCTTGAACAAAATTTCTGCATCTCCTTACAAATAATAATAATAATAATAATTTTTTTTTGTTTTCTAATCTTCATAAATATATATATATAATTTAGTATTTTCTTTATCATTTTGTTTTTTTGATAAACAAATAAGCTTGAATTACTAGAATCATCAAAGTAACAAAATGGTTTCATTCAAGTCATTAATCACTTTGGCTATTGCTGCCACTTCCGTTTCATCATTCAATTTGTTACATGATGATAAAGGTTTTGCTATTTTACCCCCAACCAACATTGTTTTAGATCATTTGAAAGAAGTTGGTAAAAAAGCTGTCACTACTCATTATGATGTTCTTAACACTATTAAAGAAGATGGTGAAATTGTTCATGTTAATTTACATACTCATGAAACTAAATGTACTGGTAAATATGCTAAAGATTATGATAATTCCATGTATAACAAATTAAACAAAAAACAATTATTTATTAGAACTATTGAAGATAGTTCTTTAAAACAATGTTTGAACAAAGAATTTGAAGCTGAAACTAGTGAATGTGGATTTGAATTTATTGAATATAATTCTGCTTCTGGTTGTTCTAGTGATGCTACTAAATATTCATGTCTTTTGGATGTTATGAAACAACAAGATGCTACTAAGAAATTAAAAGATATGGATGATGTTCCAGCTCAAGTCAGATGTTACCATAAATTAGAACAAGCTACTAAAGCTGAAGTCGTTGGTGGTGCTTGTGCTAAATAAAAAGAGAAACTTTAAAAAAAAGGAATTAACGGTTTTTTTTTATTTAGTTTCCTCTATTGATTGAATAAGTGATATATATACAAGAACAAATATGAAATGAATTAATATCTTTTTAAAAAAAAATCATGTAGTAGTGGTATAATTATTGAAATTCTCTATTTATTTACAGAAGAAAAGGGCAAGTCAAATAAAAAAAAAAGAGATAATAATCACTTACCAAAATTTGACAACCTTGAATGGAGAGAAAGATACCAAATCTAATTTAATAATATACAATAACAGTAATAGCAAACAGGGAATATCAACCAAAAAATGGGGAAAAAAGTATTTATTTACAGATAACCAGTTGTTCATGAAACCACTTTTAAACAGCAACATCTCCAAGTCCAATCATACCTTCAAATTTATAATCCACTGAATCACTTGGTTCTTTTATTGGTTCACCATTTGCACTAATTGGTGAATATAAATAATAACCCAATAATGAATTAATTGAAGCTCTAATTTGTGCTTCTTTCAAAGATGATCCAATTCCCTCACCAATTTTATCATTACCAACAAATACTCCTGCCAAAAATTGTGGATGAGCCGATAATCTCCCGGTTTCAGCAATTAATCTAATACTAACTGGTTGTTTAAATTCTAATTTATCACATAATCTAATCAATTCACTAATTGGTCTTTTAAATTCAAACATTTGATCCAAAGGAATTTTTCTTGATAAAATATGATCATTAATGAAATCTTTAGCCGCTGATTCACCACAATGAGTATATAATCCACCAATTATAGCTTTAACCGCAGAAGCATAAGCTAAATCTTGTTGTGATAATTTACCTTGTTCATCTATAACTTCTTCTATCCCGGAAACATTTTTATAATTACCATTATTATTATAAAATTTATCAGATTTATCTTGATCATAAAGATATCTTAATCGACCAAATTTCATAAATTCTGATTCTTGACCTAAAAATCTATCCAATTTACTAACTTCATCAATTTCAATCCCCCAAGTTTTACCAATTTCCAGTAATGCTAAATTACCCATTAATGAATCAACGGCAGCTTGATGGATTTTCATCGGTAATCGAGGATAATGAATTAATAAATGTTCAGTAACATAATATGATAATAAAGATTTACCTAATGTATTTAATCCAAAATTATTAGCTAATCCATCAGATTCTTCTGGTTTAGTAATTAAATTAAGACATTGTGATAATGTAGCTAATTTAAATGATTTAGGTAATTGTAAACGATTATGTAATGCAACTAATGGTGGTGATTGTTTAGCTGATGATTCAGGTAATCTATGAGTGAATATATTATGTTTATAACTACCATAATCATCTATAGATTCATAAGTTGTTCTCAAAAATTTGTTTGAATCTACTAAAGTTCCATTTGTTTTAGATTTGGATGAGTTAGTCTTGATAGTGATCGGGGTGGTGGAACTACTAGTGTTGGTAGAAGATGTAGTGGTATTATGACGAATTGAAGAGAATGAAACACAACTTCTCGATATTTGAGGTATTGTTGTTTTGGAATATGTTCTTTGTATCAGAAGTCTTAACATGATTGATAGTTGGTATTCTTTTACTAATTCCTCCCCTTTCCAGCAATAAGACTAAAATGGTAAGACTTGTTAATAGTGAGTTGTATAAGGTTTTGTTGAAGAGAGAGAAGGAAAATATTTTCATTAATCCAAAATGCTTTAAAAAAAAATTTTTTTTTTTTTCCTTCTCACATTTGTTCCAGCTTACATAATAACGTGCTGCTTGTTATGTAAGCTTGGACGTTTTTAATGGCTAAACACGGTATTGAGCTTCCTATTGATTGAATACTGTTATAGAGTCCTTCTGGTGTGCTCTAATGACTATTAGACCGTCTCTGTGAGTGTCTGCTGAAACGCAAGTTCATGAATACGGTGGTAGGACAGATCCTATACAAATATTTATAAAAGGGCAATAAGTTTTGTACTGTTTCTATTAATTTCCGTTCTCTATTCTGTTTGACTATTAATTAATAGTAATTAGCTTAAAAATTATCCTTTTTCTCTATCAAATCAGGAGTCCAAGTCTTGTATTTGGTTAATAAAATCAACGCAACTATCACTGTCACATATTAAAACAAGTCGTGTGAAAAAACCCAAAATTATCTTTCTCAATCTTTTTCCAACCAACCAACCAACCAAATTCAATTAGAAAAAACTTACCCAAACCAATCATAAATATATCTTTAATACATATCATAAATAATCATGGCCCATGCACCAAAATTAAGTTTTGCTGCTATTGCAGTTATGAGTTCAGTTGCAGTTATATATGTTGGTATTAAATCACCATTAAAAAATAAATGGGTTAGTGACAATAGAATTAGTCCAAAGGCTGATTTAGCATGGAGAAATAGTGCTGAAAAATGGGTTGAAGATCATAAAGGTAATAGATATTGATTAAAGAAAAGTATTTGTTTTATTTTTTTTCAAAAATTGAACTAGAATATAAAGAGATTGACATATGGATTGGGCATGACTAGTGGATATTAAGTATGGCATTTTTTATTTATTTGTTTGTTTGTGATGATGATGTTGGGGGGCTAAAGAAATACATCTATTCAATTTTATTTATTTATATCTTTACTCATGAACATTTAATTGAATTTCTAATAAACGTTAATTAAACAAAAAGACCGAT
>OKKB01000200.1_pt1 | contig 30642 bp, 21 predicted proteins | sample 1613931 | NCBI WGS metagenome assembly OKKB01 (sample SAMN04436893, study PRJEB24849) | human gut metagenome | biome: human gut; feature: NICU; material: stool | host: Homo sapiens | place: USA: Saint Louis, MO | collected 2012-02-08
ACCACTAATGGAAATTATTATTAATATTTAATTTATTTACTTATTTATTGTTCATGTATGAATAGACAAGAGGGTCGTGTAAATCACGCTCAATTGAAATTGAAGAAAAAAAAAAGAAAATCCTTATAATTACTAACTAACTAACTAACTAACCAGCAAAACGCAAAAGAAAAACATGGGGTGCAAAATTGAATATAAATATCATTTAAGGTATTGTGCATAAGGCGGACATATTTACACAAAAATAGAAATTTTCTTGAAAAAAAAAAAAAACTTTAAAAAAAAAAAGATTTTCTCTGTAAAACACAACAACAAGCACAGCCTGGATTTGGAGTTTTTTTTAACACATCTTGACTTTAATGGAAATATGAACACACTTACAAAATAGATTATAGATTAAAAAGCAATAGACGACATTTCAGATGTCGTAAATAGTACTACATCCATCTACATAATAATAGTAGTACCCTTGTCCCCATGATTCAAATAAATGAGGGATTAATTTTTCTCCAGTTAAATAAGTCTTTAATATTGCATATGCGTTGTGATTATATATGAATGAAACTTCTCGGTAACTGAAATTATAGCAATTTAGTAAAAAAAAAAGATCGACTTTGTTTGCTTTGCTCCGGATTAATATCAAGTTTGCTCTTTGCGACATTTGATTTGAGTGAATTTTTTTTTTTTTTGCCATCATGGGGTTTTTTAAAAAGCAGCAATAACACCAGTAACAGCAACAGCAAGGGAAGTTTTGATTATAATCTTGATGATGTGATGACAACAATCGGCAATAAAAAGGTCATCAAAGAATTGTAAAAAAGAAAAAACTTCTCATTGATTAGCATGAGAATATGTAAATCCTGACAATAATCAATTGTTAGTATTATTGTTGATGTTGTCAGCGCTACCCTATAGCTTTCAATCAAAATCATTATGATCACTAAAGAGAGATAATTTAATTGATTGGTGGCGTATTCTATTTTAAGAAGGAAATAATAATAACCAACAACTCTTTTTCAAGATAGAAAAAATAAGGTTTTATAGAACGATAATTGGTAATAGCAACCAAACAAAAAAAAGCATTATTTTTATAAAAAGCTTTGTTGTAATTCTTTTTATGTTGACCTACGATGGTGTGATCTTGAAGAAGAACGTTTGAGAAATTGTTTTTGTTGTGATGAAGATGAAATTTCATTGAATCGTATCGTCGTAGTATCTTATCTTTTCGAGATTGTTTTCTGACATAATGATGACAAAGTATTGGGGCATTTTCATTTATTTTGGTTGTGAAATTCTTGATATTCTGTTGAAGAAACAAGATTTAGTTGTATGTTAATAGTTTTTCCGAAGCGCCTCGGCTTGTTGTTTTGGTGGGGGGATTTTCATTTTTTTTTCGCAACCAAATTCAATCAAACTAAGTAGAGGCAAAAAACCGACACCCAAGTAATATAGTTATTCTTTCTATAATTGACAAACCCACAACTTAAAACAAAACATATCAAAAAAGTACAATAGCACGCCACAGAATTCAATAGAAGTAAATGACTAGATTATAGACTTGTCAGCATAACATGAAAACTGTCAACAACTTTTGAATATGATATCACAAAAGTATTCAATTTTTTAACAATTTCCAAATTGCAAGAATCAAACATAGGAAAGTAATACATGAATACAAAAAAACTATAGAAGAGTAAGAGAAAAGAAAAGGGGAAGGAGGAGAGTATTGTGAAAAAGAAAAAAGAATATTTTGGTTCTCTTTTGGTTTTTACACCAACGGTGTTTTCAATGTTTCTTTTTGAAATTTGTATTCTTTTTTTTTTTAAACATACCCTTTAGAGTTTTATAAATACATACATGTCTGATACAGCCAATAAACCCAATTATAGATTCAATAATCAAGATCAAATACAATCCAAAGATAACAAAGAAAATGGTCGAGTTGCAAGAACAATGACTAACCATCATCCATATCTACTGAAACCATCACAACAGAGGGATAAAACATCTTTAATACCCAAAATTCCTAGAAATAAACATATTCGTCAACAACAATCCCCACCACAAACTGCACAATCTCCACATAAAACTTCTTATCAAGATGATTTATTTTCATTTATAAATTTTAATGAATTTGAATTTTCTCAACGAGGCACTTTATTAAAATCGAAAACAAGAACACCAAATCAATTTTTCTTAACTAAAAACCCCAATCAGAATAACCCCCTCCTTAAATCCAATTCCAAAATTCAAGATAATGATGATAATAGTGGGAGTGATACTATAAATAATACCACAAATAATACCACTAACAATACCAATACTAATAATAATATCACCACCACCATTACCACTAATGATTGTAGTATATTTTCAACCCTTGAAAATAACAAGAATAGAAATGACACTACTGTTGCCACTAGCACAATTTACAACATTAGTAATAATGAATTAGTTGATACATTATCTATTGTTTCATCTAATTTGATAGTTGATGATAAATATCGATTGAATATTATTTCTGATGATGCTTCATATCAACCATCACATGTTAACAATAATAATAACATTCATAATGGTACAATAACTACCACCACCACTACTACTACCACATCAATAGTTGAAGCCACTGGTTGTAGTAGTAGTATAATTACTCCTACACAAAGTACTAAAGTGGTAGTGGGAAAAAAATTGATTGATCGATTACATCATAGTTTGATTGATTATACTAGTGATCATGTACTGATTGAACAAGGATCTATTGATTGTAGTATTGAATCAGGGGAAAAAGATTACAATTGTAAATTTAATACTCATCATCACTACCAAGGAGAAGAAGAAGAAAGATTTGGTGACAATAAATATTATCAGAATATTATTCATCACAATGGAAATCAATGTGACAATGTATCTCCCTCACCATCATTATCACCACCATCATCTTCGTACATGCAAGATCAACCATCATTAGATTTATTAATATTATCACCACAAAAATCACCAACAACTAATCAACATCATAAGAAATATAAACGAAAATTATTAAAACCAAATACTACAACAACAACAGCAACAGGAACACCAAAAATTTCAAGATTATCTTTATTAGATTCACTGCATCCAATGATTCCTATACCTACATTATCATCAAAATTTCTGTCGACTATATTAATTGATGATCCAATAGCTATAAATAATAATTTAATGACTAATGCTATATATCAACCACAATTAACCCTGACCCATAAACATAAACATAAACATAAACATAATCAACCAAATTATCCATTGGATCCATTTCAAGAATCATCAGTTACAACGGCTACTACAACAACAACTACTACTAATACTACTACATCAGTGGTATCAAAACATGGATCATTAACTAATGTGATACAATTGATGAAAAAGAAAGTTCGACATTTATATAATAATGTTCTTCATAATAAAGGAGTGAATGAAAAATTAAACATAAAAAAAGAATTGAATTCTGAAAATGCCAAAGATAATAACAATGAAATTCAAGAAGTAAATAATCTTGAAATAAAACCAAATTCATGTACAACAACAACAACCACAACTATTAGTAATAGTGGTAGTACCATGACCGCCACCGCCACCGCCATCGCCAACACCACCATAACCAAGTCGAAAAAGAAAAAGATAAATAATACCAATACAATCGATAATCAAAATCATAAAAATAACACCAACAAGCTACTATCTGAACTCAAACCACCCAACACTACATTAAATCGTACATCAAATCTAAGATTAAATCGAAATATGACGATGACAGGAATAAATCATGATAATATATCTATAAATGGCAGTATAATAAATGAAGGATATGAAAAGGATGAACAATTGACTGGAGCATTACTTTATATAATTAGTGAATATCCCCAAGAAGAGGAAGAGGACCAAGAAGAAGAAAAACAAGAAAAAGAGGAAGGGGTTACCAAGTCACAACAAAATCAAATTATTAAATCAAAAGAGACATTATCATCATCATCATCACATGGTGATAATCGATTAATTGGAAAATTAGAAGAAAGTTCAAATGATGGTGATGATGAACAAAGTAATTCTAATTTACATAGTCTAGAGAGTTCTAATGAACAACAACAAAAGGATATTACTACCGTGGTGGAGGGAGCTGAAATTGAAATTGAAATTGAAACTGAGAAAGAAAAAGAAGAAGATTTTTATCATGATAACAATGATAGTAATACTAGTTTAGAAAATTTTTATGGACTTGACAATGAATTTTTATTCAATAGTATAACCATTAAATGAATATTGATAGTTATTAGGGATTATTTTTTTTGCAGTCATATTCTTATGATTTCATGTATGTAAAAAATAAAGTGTAGGATGTAATAATAATATTGTTTAACTTCTTGTACCTGAAATTCCCATCGCTGCTATTGTTTGTTAACGATGACGGTAATGATGATGTTGCTTGCATATCTTCTTCTTCTTATCTTTGAAAAAACAATGAATATACAATTATATATCTGGTCAATTAACAAGTAAGTAACTTAATTTAAAACGATTGGAGATAAACATTTGATTCTAATTGGTTACTGATTAAAAGAGAGATAAACAACAAGCAAATTCATCAATTGACAAAGATATGAAATGAAGAAAAAATTCTCTTTGCCTTATCAATTTGAGAGCAAAAAAAAAAAAAAAATTTGTAAATTCCTCGGTGATAAACATCCAGCTCAAGCCATAGTTTATTTTTATCTCAATGAGCTGCTGTAACCACCACCCAGTATGTATATACATTAAAATAGTATTAACAATAACCACACAGTAAACTTGAGTCATTATCTAACAACTAACTATTAATGAATCATCTATTCTATAATCAATTATTAGTTGAATTGCCCAGAAAAACTAAAATGATTAGTAGTAGTTGTAATGCTAATAGATAAGAGAGTATGATGATGATGAAGGTCGTGTGGTGTTTGTTAATTGTTTGATAATTTTCTTTCCCTTTAATAAATTGCCGCTTACTCTCAATTCATTCCATTCATTCCATTCACCACAGTTTTTTTTTTATTATCATTCATTCATTCATTTGTTTTCCTCTCAGTTTCTTCTTCTTTCTCTCCAATTCAACTATCACTTTTTTTTTTTAATCACCACTTTTCTTCCCATAACATATATATCTTGATATATCTATATATCCCCTTATCATGGCATATTCTACAGGTAGAGGAGGCGCTGGTAACATACATTCCAATAAAAACAAAACATCAGAAAATAATGTTCTAACTCCACAAAAATCAACAACATTTTCCCCACAACAATCAAATGATGATGGTAGTACACCACTTCAAAAAGTAACGTCACAGAATAAACGAGTATATTATTCCACTGGTAGAGGTGGTGCTGGTAATATAAAAACATCAGATCAATTACCTTCACCAACTTTAATTCCTCAAGGTTCTAATACTCCTCATTTACACACAGCTAAAGTTTCCACTGGCCGAGGTGGATATGGTAATATGGTGAATAATGATGATCCAGAATTAACAAGAAAACTACAGGATGTTGATGGAGAACCAGCATCACCAAAAGATGATCTTTATGCTATAACCTCAAATAAATCATTTAGTGTCGGTAGAGGTGGGTTTGGTAATGTCATTTCTAAAAGTAGATCTACTGATAGTCAAAAAGATGGTAATGGTGGTAATGGTAGTGGTGCCATAGTGCCTGAATTATATACTGTGACTTCTCAACCAGAGAAAAAGGTTAAAAAGAAACAAGGATTTTTGGGTAAAATAAAAGAGATATTCACATAGAGAACACCCCACCTCAAACTTAATAACAAATATAATTTTAATTTAATGATGAAAAATTTACAGATAGACAGACGTCTTTGTCTTTTCAACCTCAAAATAATGAACACACATTGTAGTTGACCTTTGTAACATTTATTTATTCGTTTATATATTTATTTATTTATTCATTTTATTGGGATAACAAATAATCTCTAACTTTATCTAATGCTTTATATCTATGACTAATTGAATTTTTCACTTTTTTATCCATTTCAGCATAAGTTTGTTCAAATCCATTAGGTTGGAAAATCGAATCCCATCCAAAATTAGTCGGTCCTCTACTATCAACAATTTTACCTTCTGTAATACCTTGGAAAATTTTAACTTCTTTATCAGGACCTTCACAATATCCAAATGTACAAATAGCTTTAGCCAGTTTATCTTCAAAACCAATTAACATTTTCACTAATCCAGTTAATCCAATTGATTGAACAAACCATTTGATATAAGGTCCTGGTAAATCATTAAAAGCATTGAATCCAAGACAGGTATCTTCAACTAATACTGGTCCATCAATGACTTTAGCAGCAGCTTGAGCTTTATGAATAGTTACTTGTTCAATGGTTCCTTGAACTTCATCAAGATCAACTGATTGATTAGTGATGGTAAATTTACCAACTTTATTACTAGATGATAATGATGATGAGGAGGAGGAGGAGTCAGTTTCAGAAGAAGCTAAAATTGCAATGACTTCTTTCAATTTATTAGCATTACCAGTGACAAAAGTAATTGTAGACATGATTGAAGAATGGAAATTAATTCAATAGACATGAGGAGAAGAAGATGAGTAGATTGGAGTTTTAAATTCTCTCTCGTTTTCTCTTGGTATTTTTTTTTTCTCTGCTTCATAAACAGATACTCAATGCATCATCATCAATTAGTCATTTAACTGACCCAATAAGTATATGACTAATCAATATCTACTTCTAATCAAATTCATTGAATATTTATATATATGTACGTTTTATTGTCATTTAAATATTTACAGAAAAGAATAGAATATGTAACATACACATTATACAAATATAATATAAGTTTGTTAATCTACCTTACTTTCATCAACATCTGAACACCCATCTTTCTATTGTTTTGTTGTTGACTTATTTACCTAATCTTTTTCTTAATGCTCTTTGAGCCTTTCTTCTTTTCTTATATTTATGTTTCTTCATTTTCAATCTTCTTTTTCTTAATACTGATAATGCATGCATAGTATTATTATCATCATCTTTATCAACAGTATCTAAATCATATTCTTTTGGTTCTATAGATAATGGTTGGAATTCAACTGGAGTTGAAGTTGGTCTATTGTATGGGAAAAAAGATACTAAAGATGGTGATGATGAATTGAATGTTGTCGACGTAGATGCTAGTATAGAAGGTCTTGCAAATACTGTATTGATGGTAGTAGTAGTAGTAGTAGTAGATGCAAATTGTTTGAATACTGACACCCCAGTAGATATTTTGGATGGGAATCTAAGTATTGATCTAAACATGGTGGTTTTTTTTCTCTATGAAAGATCAATAATGATAGGTTAAAACAAGCCAGTGATTGATTGATTGAATGTCTTGTTCAAGATTGAATACGAAATTTTTTTTTCTTTCTTCTTTCTTCCTTCCTTTCTTTCTTTCTTTCTTTGTTTGGTTGTTGAGAGTTTTTTTTTTTTTGTTTGGGTTAGAAAAATTTCCAGTTACTATTTCTATATACAGGATTTGATTGCAAAAGGGCCAATATAAAGTATCCATTATCACAATCATTACAACCACCTAAACCAGCTTTAAACTCATTATAAACTCCATTTCATAACAGTAATACATAAATTTACATATACATATACATATACATATAAATCTATCAAAAGAAAGAAAAAAAATTAATCTATAACATTTGTTTTGGTCATCTATTAAACATCAATCTCAATATTCATTACAATATCATCAGAACATTCAACAATAAATCCAGTTTCACCGCTTATTCGATTACTAGAACTGACTTGTCCCAACATTTCCGTTTTCCAATTCCTCATATCATATTTCAATCCATAACTATTCAATATAATTGGAGTTTTATTACTTAATGGTAATAATCCACATGTTGGAGTTGGGGATGATCCATTATCTTTATGAAACATGAGTCTATTCTTATAACTAATATAATTAACCCCCTTTTTCAATAAAAAAATTATATCGTTAGTAGTTATGAAAAAAACCGTCACTTTAGGATAATCTTCATTCATTATATATAATTGATTAATTGATTGTACTGTCTGATCAAACCTACCACCAATAGCATTAAGAACATATATTGTAATATCAATATCAACAACAACATCGCTAGAATTATTTAAACCATTCCATAATTTAGCTAATCCATCGACTTCATCAATAGATTCAAACCAATTTTCTTTGGTGTGATTCAATTGATAATGTAATTGAATACAATGTATTGATTTGGTGAAATCATTATAATATTGACTTGATTGACGAATGATTTTACTTCCATGAGATTCATAATATGTTTTCACATCAGGAGAAATTGAATCAAAATCACCAACTATATAATCTGGTATATAATCACTTCTTTGTAAATTTTCGTGGTGGTGGTGGTGGTTGTTGTCGTTGAAATATTCATATAAACTATTTGCTCCACCATCGGCACATACTATGATTTCACATTTTTTCCATAGTGATATTAAATCAATAGTGATTTTTTGATTTAAAATAAGTAAAACATTGTGATTGGTTTGTGTTGTTGCCGTACTTTCAAGATATACAAATGGTTGGATATGATTATATGATGATGATGATGATGAGTCTGAAGGTGGAGAGATTATCAAACTATCAGGTTGTTCAATTACTTGTTCTATTAATTCTGAATCTTCTGACATTGTTCCCATCCATTAATTGTTTTTTTGCCTTGTGAAAGTAAGTGGTATACAATAAACCCCAATAAGATAAAGAGAAGAGAAGATAACCAAGAAAGAAGTGTGAGAAGGTTGTTGAAAATTGAAAACCCACACCAAAAAAAAAATATACAACTGAATACCAACTCCATCAACAAATACAATTAGTTGTTGCTACATTAAATAATGAGTGTGCTGGCACCGGAAGATATACGTCCATCAACGTCGAATGGCGATCAATCAAATAGAGATACCAATACACCAGCTACCTCTACTTCAGCATCCACTACTGCACTACCACCACCACAACAACAACAACAACCATCATCCTCCACTACAACAACCGACAATAACAACAACAACAACAACAATAATCAAACATCTCAACAACCACAAGAAAAGAAGGAAAAAATCATTCCAAGAGATGTTAGACTTCTCCATTTAATATTTGCTACACATGCTGTTCATAATTATCAAGATCATGTACCATTACAACTAATGGATTTTGCTCATAGATATACCAAATCAGTTTTAAAAGATGCTCTTGTATATAATGATCATTCAAAACCCATTAATGCCAATACAAATTTAAATTCTAATACTAATGCCACGGTTAATACTGATGATATAAGATTAGCCATTGCTGCTCGAAGTAATTATCAATTCAAACCAGTACCTCCCAAAGAATTATTATTGGAATTGGCTCAAGAAAGAAATAGTCGACCATTACCACCAGTTATTCCAAGATGGGGATTGAATTTACCACCAGAAAAATATTGTTTAACTGCTAAAGATTGGGATAGTATTTATGATGAACCTGATGAAGATAATAATCAACTGCTGCAACAAAAGAATAAAAAATTGAAAACTAAATAGAGAGTAATAATATGATGTGTTTATATGTATAAATAATAATAGTGATAGCAATAAATTATACAATTTATAATATAAATATGTATAAGGATAGTTGATTAAATATCAATTACGAAATAAAAAACGGTGAATGGTGAATGGTGAATGGTGAATGGCTATGCTAAAGAAAAACAATTAATGCTGACATAATGAACAATGAAAAGAAGAAGAAGAAAAACTTTGCGGGACGAAATCAAACAGAACATGACAGAAAAGAAAAAAAAAAAAAAGAGGACAACAACAACAACAACGTCTTACATCAAATCAACCTTACAATTATAATAATTTTCTTGTACTATTCATCCCAGTCATGCTACCTCCAACATTATCATCGATTCCTGAAGTTAAAGAAGAATATCCAGGTGCTTGTTTAATTGAAAGAACCGCAAGATTACCTCAATTTATAGAATTGGGTCCACCAGATTTATGTAACATTCATAAATATTCCGTCAATGCTAAACGTGAAAATGAAATTGGTACATTTTTATATTTCACTGGTGTTGATACTTCAAATACAGCATCAATTGCTGCTCATTTACAAAATATTGCTAATTTAATGACTAGTAAACTGCAATATTGGTTTGGTGAAAAAAAGCATTGGAAAGTACCTCAATTGACTTATTGTACTTTTAATGCCTTTTCCAAAATTGATTTAAGAGTCACTGTTCATATTCCTGGTAAATTTGAAATGCAAATTATTGGTCAAGATGGGAAATTAATAAATGATAATTTTAATGATGAACAATTGGATAAATTATGGTCAGAAACTTTTCTTACGTCGATTGTTAGAGCTGTTTTAGAAAGTGAAGATGGTGATGACGTGAATAAAATTGGTGGATTAGTTGAAGTTAGAAAGATTAATCCATTTAATAATGGTATTACATCAAAAGAATTATTGAATAATTTCTTACTGGCGTTTGAACTATTATTTTTTGAAGGGGTTAAATTGGGTTGTAATGTGGAAATCCCTCAACCTACTTTAATTAATAATTATTTAGTTGATGGGTTTATTAAAGTTATTCAATTGACTCAAAGTTATGATCGTGGTATTGAAATCTTGCAAAAATTACATGAAATTGAACCAAATGTGATTTCTTTAATTGCCAAATTACAACTTTTAAAACAAGATGAAATTGAAGCTGTTAAAACCATGAATCATGGAATTCAAGAAAATAGAAGAGATTCTGATTTGTTAGTTTTACAAGCTGAATTTTGTTTAGAAAAGAAAAAACCCGAATTGGCATTAGAATTGGCTAAACAAGCAGTGAAATCATCACCATCAGATTTTAAAACTTGGGCCATATTAGTACAAATTTATACTAAATTAGGAGATTTTGAAAATGCTTTGTTAACTTTAAATTCATGTCCAATGAATTCTCACAAGGAAAAATATTTTTTGAAAAGAGTAGTACCAATTAAATCCAATGATGATTTACATTTACCTTCGCCAACAGATGTAACTTTGGATCAAGTATCTAATTTACAAAGTAATGAAATCAGTTATGAACAAAGAAATTTGGATCCTTCTTTAGTTAATTTACCAGCAGGGAATTTGAAATCTACTTTTGCTAAAGCTTATGATTTATTAACTGAAATTGTTGTGAAAACTGGATGGGAATCATTATTAAAATATCGTGCTAAAGTTTTCGTGATGGAAGAAGAGTATCGTAAAGATCGTCAAGGTTCTGCAACTGGGGTTAATGGCTCCCAGACTCGCAAGAATTCCACAACTTCAACTTCAACTTCAAATGCCAATGGCAATGGCAATGGCAACGGTACTGAAGCACAAACACCAACTAATAACCCTTCAACTGCTTCAGCAACTACTGCTAGTACTACAACTCCATCAGATTCTGATGCTGCCTCTACTGTCGCTATCAAATCACCAGGTCCATCTAATGACACTGAAGATACTACTTCTTCTACCAATGTTTCATATGATGACGAGTTTAGAAAGAAAAGATTATGTGAAAGATGGTTAGATAATCTTTTTATGTTATTATATGAAGATTTACGTGCTTATACCATGTGGCAAGCAGAATCCTTACATTTCCAAGCCCAACAAATGGAATATAAAAAGACTACATTGGAATGGGAAATTTTGGGAAGTATTGCATTCAGATTAAAACATTTCAAAGAAGGTTCAATTGCATTTGCTAATGCCTTGAGTGGGAGATTTTCTGCTAAATCACAACGTGAATTATTAAAATATTATGTAATGGAACGATCTAAATTATTATCAAAAAATTCTTCTAATCAAAGCACAACATTTATTCATAGTTATACAAAAATGATGAATCAATTGAATGAAAAAATATTGGAAAGTATTATTAAATTACTTGTTTGGAATCATAGATGGTATTCTGATTTTTCATCATTTTTATTGTTGACATTAAGTGATTTGGTTGCTTGGGAAGGATCAGTGAAAATTAATTCTTCGGTGACTGCACTCTATAATGAAACCAAAACAACAACAACTTCTTCATCATCATCAACCAACAATAATTCTACTGATCACATTAGTAATCATGGTATTATTGAAATGATGACAGATTTGGACAATGATTATATCAAATTGTATAATCTTCATAATGCTGATGAATAAATCATGAGAGACAATGGAGTTTATACTTTTTTGCTACAACTTTTGAATAACAATAATTAGTTAATAATTGGTATATATTTGTTTCTTGTTGTTGTTGTTGTTATCCTTTTTTTTTATCTTCTTTAATATAGAAATTTGATTTGACTTGATTTAATAATACCAATAATATTTATCTTATACAAATCCACTAACTTCTTACTTTATAGTTTTAAGTAAGGTTGCATAAATTGCCAAATCCAACAGAAGAAAAAAAAACAAATTTCGTTTAATTATCAAGTCACGTGCGTTTGTATAATTTGAAGAGTTTGGGGCCCTCCATTGCAAAACAATATCCATATTTTTAATGCCATTTCCAATGAGTTAACTCAATCCCCATATAAACCTTTATTTTCTCATCCTAAAGCATAGAAAGTTTCTAAAATTGTCATATATATAAGCACCTATTCAACTACAGCAAACACCATTATCCATCATGTATGCTAACCAAAGATTATCAATGTTTCAAAGTCATATTGATCATAAACAAAAACGAACAATTCCATCATTTCCCTTCCTGTCAATAGAAGAACAAGAAAACTATGAATTATCAAAGTCATTAAAACAGGCCACACCATTGAAGAGCGCCAATATGACAATTTTACCATCTCCATCACCACTGGCATCCACATCCTCATTGCCGTTAATGGGCTCATGTGTGATTGGTTCGAATGGCTCTACAAAAGCTGTACACCAACAAGACCAACAACAAGAACAACAACGACCAACTCCCCCACAACTGCCTCACTTGATATCTAATCTTCCAATTACTCCAATTACTTCAAGTTCATCAACACCTGAACCCGATGCAGTGGAAACTAAATTAGTTTTAAATGATGTGCTAAAGGAATTCAACAATGGTAAAATATTATGTCTCAGTAAAGATGACGATGATGGTGAAGACAATGAAAAAATAGACATTGAAAATGAATCAGTCATTTATGATACTATAAATGAAATATCTGAAGATAAGTTCACTACTAAATATGATGCCATTATATTGAATAGATTAGGACAAGAATCAAGTTATGAAATCAGTAATTATTTAAAAAAATTACATAATGATATTGTGGTTATAATAAGAGATGAATTTGAAATAGATAATGAAAATAACAACAACAACAACAATAATGAAAAGTTGGATTTTGATTTTTATGTTGATTTAGAAAACTCGGTTATTGTGGATATTACAAAACGCAAATAGATCTAAATAAAATAGAATAGAATAGAGTGGATTCAAAACTTATAGAATATGTCATTTACAAAACTATGTACATATATAGCATGAAATATAGATTCTAGAAAATAAAAACATATAAAGTAATCATTTTCCTTTGGAATAGTTAATCATAAGAAACTCATTAATAACAGAAATAACAACAAATGCTAGATCACTTTAATCTTCTTTTTTATCATTGGATTCTTTTTCTTCAATAAATCCTTGTTTGGCCAATTCACGTAATTCTTTCTTACTTTCTTCTAATCTTTGTTTTCTTGCCTGTATGATAGCATCTCTTCTTTCCAATTCTTCAATCCATAATTTTTCTCTTTGTTTAGCCTTTTCTCTTAATTTATCTTCTCTAGTTTGTTTATGTTGTGACGTTTCCGTACCATAATAAAACCCACCTCCAACTAATGCCACTAATGTAGCCAATTGGAAACCTATACGATAACGGAAATATCTTTGTGTTTTCAACTTTTCTCCTCGTTTCATAGATCTGGCAGCTAATAATACGGCCCCAGCAGTTAATAAGGACCCTAATGGTACAAATGGTTGTTGTTTGGATTTATCCCACATTTTTTGAAGAACATCTGGCTCTCTAGTTGAAAAAAAGAGGATGTGTTAGTATATGTCAATGATTTAAATCCAAACCCCGGCAACAAATAGCTTACAGTTAGTTTTAAAGCTAGAGCTCGGGTAAAATTTCTTTACATACTCTTCTTCTCCATATGACATGGATGATGGAAGTCTAACGGACATGATTTGTTTTGTATATATGTGTGTGGATGGAGATGGGGTTAATGTGGAATAAAAGATGGAGTCGGAATTGAATATTTTTTTAGCTTTAGCTTTTTTTTTCTCAATGGTACGATTTGCTTTGATAAGAATATGCGGGATTCCAATACAGCAATTTGAGCTATTTTATATGATCCAAGTTCGGAAAAGGTCAATAAGTTGAATTCAAGGACATATTGTTTAGTAGTATCTACTATCAAGAGCAATATATGTTGCCAACTCTACAACTGTGTATCTTAAATTGTTCTAAAAGTTCTTTCCAACTAATCATCTCTAATACAACTTTCACACTATATTACAATTATTGTTCATCAACGATAAATTTCTTGAATTCAGCATAAGCTTTATCTAAATCGTCATTAACGATTATTTTATCATGAGCACCAGTTTGGGCATATTCCATTTCATCAGAAGCAGCAGCAATTCTTTTTTGTAAACTATCTTCAGTTTCCGTACCTCTACCAGTCAATCGACTTTTCAATTCTTCAATAGAAGGAGGACTTATAAAAAGATATCTAGCATTCAAATCGGTTTTCTTAACTGATTTAACCCCTTGCATATCAATATCCAATAAACAAATTCTACCTTGTTCAGCAACATCTTTGACAGCTTTAATTGTTGTGCCATAATAATTACCTGAAAATTGGGCCCATTCAATGAATTTGTTCTCATCAATTAATTGTTTGAATTCTTCAACAGTACTAAAATTATAATCTTTCCCATTAACTTCACCTGGTCTTGGTTTTCTGGTGGTGTTTGAAACTGAAAATCCAAATTTATCAGGATATTCAGCAAATAATTTTTTCAATAAGGTTGATTTACCAGTACCTGATGGACCGGAAATAACGATTGGTCTATTGGCAGATGATGACATGGTTCTATAATTTGATAAAAATGATTGTCTATAAATATGGGAAATATTTCTCCTAAAATTGTTGAACATATATAGTAAGTATATATATATAGATGCATACTTCTTTTCTTTGTTGATTTTAGTGAAAAGTAAGACACGAAAAAATTTTTTTTTTTCCATGTTTATGTTTTCTTTAATTTCTTTTTCGTTTCTTCTTTTGTACCATAATGAGAAGAGTATGAATGGGATTAAGTTGAACTAATCCAAACAACAATCTTAAAGATGTTAAAATATAATTACACTAAATTAGTTAATTGGTTGAAAGTGTTGTTCAAGATGTAGTTTTACACAGTTATAGTTGGAACTTACAAGTCCCACACACAAAATGGTATTTTGCATCTTAGTCAAACAAGTAGCTTGTAGATCCAAGCACTAGAAGTTTAATGGTTTGTTATAAGACTGAAAGATAAGAAACAAGGTTAATTATATTGTTTGTATTTTTGAAGGTTTGTTTTACTTTGTATTTTATTCAAAGCTAGTCTTCTTTTGGAAATATGTTAATAATACCTTAATATCTTTATCAACTGAAACTCTTGTAAGATCACTTTCAAATTCCTTGAATGCTGTAAATTTTATTAAGTATATGTAGAACCACATTAATTACTCTGCATCTGCCTTTTTAATGTGTATAGCATGTTTACATATCTTGGCGATTTGAATTTGAGACGCGGTCAAAACGTTTGGGTTTATTATCCCTTTTTTTTTTATTCACAACACCTAGTTCTTGCCAACAAGTTTTCAATACACACAATGGGTCCAACCCGCTATTTAATATTACAACAAATTCCAATCTCATCATTATTAGATCCAAATCCAGTGATTGAAACTACTGAAAATTCGGAGTCAAATAAGGAGATCAATTTATTACCTCGCGATGTTCGTTATGAAATCCTACATCATTTCAATTTAAGAGACGATGAAATTACACCTCGTGATGGCTATTCAAGAAAAAATAACGACTATGTTGAAATCAATTCTTGCACTGGTTTTCACTATGATCCTCTGTTGGATACTTATATCACTGGGACAAGTGGTTACAGCAAAAGAATGAATATGGGACTTTCTCACGCCACGCTTAACAAATATGGAATTGGTGGTAAGTATAGTAGGGGTCGGTTCTATGATTTTTCCAAACACAACAATCCAAAGTCTAAACCTGAGGAAAAAACAGCTCAAGAACCAATTAGAGTTAAAATGGTTGACCTTTTACCTTCATTGACAGATACGGAGGAAAAACTGTTTGATGAGTCTAATTTGCTGCATCTGTCAACAAAAAAGAGGAAAAGAGAAGATGATACCCTGCTGGATATCCGTGAAAATACAGCTATTAAGTTACCACCCATTAGTACGCTACCTATGCCGTTTCCAGAACATTAAGAATTTGGGCAAGTTATTAAGTGACTTTCTCTAGCGTTTTATTTGTTTTATTGGTCTGTTACTAGTCTCAGGAGAACTCAACAGATGATATTGATGAGTCTGAACAACAAAGAAAGCTCGATTGATAGGTATATATTGTTTTGTGACACTTTAATAGTATATTTTAATCATTGATATTCTTTGGTTTAACTACAATTTGTTGTATACTCTTGATTAGCTCTGGTATGGATGGTGTTTTGAAAAGCACAATCGCATCATAACTCATATTTCGTACATCATTGGTCCTGGCTGAAAAATTGGCTGTTACTTTACATCCAAATTTTATTTACTTCGGATATTAACAAATTAAAAATGGCTCATTTTAATCTTGAAATTTACATTGCCACAAAGGCAGTTACAAACCGGGACACATTGAAGTTGGTTGCTCTCTAGGACATCAATGCTTTTTAACCCCACAAAATCCGCTATGAATAATTACGCAGGTTCAAAATACTCATTTTCAAGAATTCCTCAAATAAAGAACTCGGATAACACTCAATTTTGCAACACTCATAAAATCACTATAATTGAAAAGTTATCAAGATATTTAATGGTTTTACTTATAGACATGCTTTCATAGCTTTCTAGTAAGAACAAACAGTATAGTACTTTTCATCCCTGATTATTTTATAAACAGGACCTTCTGATAAATCCTTTTAGGAAACTCCAGGAATTGGAGTCTATGGGTTGGAATCAAGTTTTCAGAATCACAGCAATTATAACTTTTTAAACTTTTTTTTCTGTAAATCTGGAAGAAGCTTTTAGAATTGTTTCGTAGGTTCATTCTTTAATTGAATTGATGTAAGGGTTCTTAATCCCTCACTTTAAAGTTCTCCCCTCTGTTGCAACATCATCACAAAAAATAGGACATTAATCCGAGATATTTTAACACACCTTGACAAACTTCCAAAGGCTTCTATCTAAAAAGTCTCTTGAATTACTTTGATTTACATAAAAATTTGTAAGGGGATAAATCTAGTAAACGTGGAGACAAAAAATGTCTATAAATATGGGGTCAACAGTCCATTCTAAGAGGTTGAAAGAACTATTTTTTTATCATTACCAATCGATATCTCTATTTGATTGATAAAAATAACAACTTCAACAACTACTACAACAACAACTTAACAACACAAAAATGGGCAAACCAAAGGTTTTAATGGTTCTTTACTCTGGTGGTAAACACGCTAAAGAGGAACCCAGATTATTAGGTACCACTGAAAATGAATTGGGTATTCGTAAACTAGTTGAAGAACATGGCTATGAATTGGTTACTACCGATGACAAAGATCCTTACCCAACATCCACTTTTGATAAGAATTTACCAGATGCTGAAATCATTATCACTACTCCGTTTTTCCCAGCTTATGTCACCAAGGAAAGAATTGCTAAAGCACCTAATTTGAAACTTTGTATTACTGCTGGTGTTGGTTCTGACCATTATGATTTGGATGCTCTTAATGAAAGAGGTGTTGCTGTTTTGGAAGTCACTGGGTCCAATGTCCAATCTGTTGCTGAACATGCAATTATGACCATGTTGATTTTACTTAGAAACTATGGCGAAGGTCATGCTCAAGCTACTCAAGGTACTTGGGATATCGCTGCCGTTGCCAAAGATGAATTTGATATGGAAGATAAAGTTTTTGCCACTATTGGTGCTGGTAGAATTGGTTACAGAATTTTGGAAAGATTGATTGCTTTCAATCCTAAGAAATTGTTGTATTATGATTATCAACCATTACCAGAAGAAGCCATTAACAAGTTGAATGCTGCTTCTAAACTTTTCAATGGTGTTGATAACATTATTGAAAGAGTTGAAAGTTTGGAAGATTTGGTTTCTCAAGCTGATGTTGTCACTCTTAATTGTCCATTGTATGAAAAATCCAAAGGAATGTTCAATAAGGAATTGATTTCCAAGATGAAAAAAGGGTCCTATGTTATCAACACTGCTAGAGGTGCTCTTACCGATCCACAAGCTATTGCTGATGCTGTTAATTCTGGCCATATTGCTTATGGTGGTGATGTTTGGCCAGTTCAACCAGCACCTAAAGATATGCCATGGAGAACCATGCATAATCCATATGGTAAAGATTATGGTAATGCTATGACAGTTCATGTTTCTGGTACTTCATTGGATGCTCAAGCTAGATATGCTAATGGTGTCAAGCAAATTTTGACTGAGTATTTTGATAAGACTTATAAGTATAGACCACAAGATGTTATTATTATTGATGGTCATTATGCTACAAAGGCTTATGGTCAAAGATCTAAAAAATGAGCAACCTCAATGATCTTTATGTGATTAGTGTTTTTTATTTATTTATAGTGTTGATTTTTAAATAAATATCCATATATTATTAAGCAATAGATTATTTGTAGAACAATCTTCCCAGTCAGTAATCATTTGAAATATAGTGGAATTGGCATAAAATATATGCTACCAATTCCAACCCTATCAAAATAGTCGTGTATTTACCACAATCAGACTTGTGGGTACAATTAATAATTTATACCGATTCCGTTTCAGCGGTAGACAAAACGAAAAAAAAAATTTTCCCATACATTTGAGTGAATTCTAATTTCTTTGATCAAACCCCTGATTAAGAAAAAGTGATACTTTTAAAATAAACAATTATATATCTTCAATAACAGCATTATTATTATCACAAACATTATCAACATCATGTCTTCTGATACTATAGCACAATTAAATTCAGCATTGGTGACAATGTATTCCAATGTTCCTCAACAGGAAAAAATGACGGCGACTCATTATTTAGAAGAATTTCAAAAATCACAACAAGCATGGGATATAGTTCATCAAATTTTAAATGATGATAATAATGGCAATTCAAATATTCAATTGAAAATATTTGCTGCCCAAACATTACGATCGAAAATCATTTATGATTTATCAGCACAATTTCCTGAATCAAATTTTGAAAATTTGAAAAATTCATTATTGGAGATATTGAGTAAATATACTGCTCCAAATCAAAAATTGATTCGGACTCAATTATCCATTGCATTATCTCATTTTGCATTACAATATTTATCTTGGAGAAATGCACTTTCAGAAATCATTAATAAATTATCATCACTGGAAACTTTATTGCCGGTTTTACTAGAGTTTTTGAAAATTTTACCTGAAGAATTATCCGATGTGAAAAAAACCAATTTAACCGATTCTGAATTCAATCAAAGAACTCAAGAATTGATTTCGGATAATGTTGAACAAGTTATGATGATTTTGAAAAATTTGACTGAATCAAACACCAATAACAATGCATCAATGAATTCATCCATTTTAGATTGTCTAAATAGTTGGATTAAAGAATGTGCCGTGGAACAAGTTTTACAAATAAATTCTTTGGTTTCTTTGGTATTTCAAAGTTTATCAAATGATCAAACATTTGAAAAGGCTATTGAATGTTTAGTCACCATCATTCGTGAAACTAGAGATATTGATAACTATGAAATCATTGATGCTTTGTATCAACAAGTTTTACAATTGAATAAATACATGCATGAAAACACATCTGACAAATTAGAGGATCCAGAGTATGTGGATGGTTTAACCAGATTATACGTTGAGTGTGGAGAATCATGGCATGTTTTGATTGGGAAAAATCCTGCCCATTTCAAACCTTTAGTGTTGATTATTTTAGAGTGTACAAAATACGATGAAGATTTGGATATTGTGAAATATACTTTCCAATTCTGGTATCAATTGAAACAGTTGATCACTTTACCTAAATTCCAAGAGTCTAAAGCTGTATTTGGTGATATTTATTTACAATTAATAACCGTGATCATTAAACATTTGACATATCCAATAAGTGGCAATGATAATGATTTATTCAATGGTGACAAAGAACAAGAAGATAAATTCAAGGAGTTTAGATACGAAATGGGTGATGTGTTGAAAGATTGTTGTGCAGTTGCCGGAGCCACCAAGGCGTTACAAGTGCCATTTGAACAAATTCAAAATATAATTTCCAATTCCCAGGGACATTGGCAATATTTGGAAGCACCTTTATTTTCAATGAGAACTATGGCTAAAGAGGTGCCATTAAAAGAAAACACTATCTTACCTACCATCATGTCTTATTTGGTTCAATTACCAGAACATCCAAAAATCAGATATGCGGCCACTTTAGTTTTGGGAAGATATACTGAATGGACATCTAAACATCCAGAATTTTTGGAACCACAATTGAACTACATTACCAAAGGGTTTGAAGTAGCCGATAAAAACAACGATATTATAATGGCTACATCTCATGCATTGATGTATTTCTGTCAAGATTGTTCTGAATTGCTCGTCAATTATTTGGAACAGTTATACATGTTATATGGACAAGTAAAAGATCAAATGGATTTGGAATCAAATTATGAATTAGCTGATGGGTTAGCTCATGTTATTGCTAAAGTCCCAATAGACAGTTTGTACAAGACCACAGAAATGTTTATTGAACCAACAATGAATTACTTGAGTAAAGTTTTAGCAGAAAATCCTACCGATGAATCAAACAAATTGATTGCTGATCAGATTGAAGTCATCAGTATATTTATTGAAGTTTTGAAATGTCCTGATTCTGATTGGGAAAAACCTAAATATCCAGTTGCTGGTTTATTTGTTGATAAAATTTGGCCATTGACTACTCAAATTTTAAGTAAATTTGGATCATCAGTTATCGTTAGTGAAAGGTGTATGAAATTATTGAAAAATGCCATCAAATCATTTGGGTTATTTTTGAGTAGTATTTTACCAGATTTAGCTAATCTTCTACATCAAGGATTACAATCTACTCAATTTGGATGTTACATATGGGTAACTGGGGTTTTAATCAGAGAATTTGGTGATGAATATTCTCCTGAAGCAATTAAAAATGCTGTTTACGAATTTGGTTTACAACAGTCCTTGACAGTGTTTGATTTATTGTTTTCCAAATCGGAAGAACAATTGAAACAAATCCCCGATGTTATTGAAGATTTTTTCCATATGATCAATGATTTATTAATGTTTTATCCATTCCAATTGATTCCCAAATTTGACATTTTGAAAAACGTTTTCAAAGTTGTCGATTTGACATTATCTTATGTTAATGAATTTGAACCAATAATATCATGTATTCATTTTATGATAGATTTGATTTCTTGGGGGTTACCAAATCCACCAATTTCATTATTCGATATGGGTGACACGTCACCTTTGAGAGAGGCGGTGCAGCAATTTTTATTAATTGATAATCAAGGAGGAGAATTATTACGTGTTACATTGAATGGTATTCTTTTCAAATTCCATAATGATATTCAACAGGATGCCAATGATTTGATGTTGAAAATCTTAATTGTTGTGCCTAATAACGATACTGCATTAGGTTGGCTTAAACAAGTGGTTGAAGCATTACCAAATGTCAATGAAAAGGAAACTGGTAGATTATTAAATACTGTAAAAGTGGCTTTACCTAATAAAGACAACAGAAGAGTTAGATCAGCATTAAGAGATTTTATAAATTGGTATTCAAGAAGAAATGTGACTCCTAGATCAGAATTTTGAATGGAAACCTAAATACCAATAATAAACGTCAAATTTTATAGATTACTACATATCCTGCATTGAAATTAATATATGATTTTTTGTATATAAAGATAATTGAGAACAGAAGAAGCACTTGCTATCAACCCCTAAAGGATTCTTTAGATCGATTTATCAAAAACATCATTGGCATTGGAATGTGGTAACAAAGTTATAAACTTACTATGCAGGATATTTAAATTCATCGTGTCAACTTTTTCGACTATGCACCAAGTAACCTCAATGCAGAATGTACGACAGATTAAGTTCAAATTGGATTGGACTGGACTATGTTTCATATTATTCAGTTTCAAAATAGTAGAGCTAGCAGAATAAAATATGCTTCCTTGACAGGTATTCATTTTATTAAAATAAGTACATGTAGTTATTTATGAAAATTTAGAAAGTTACACTATAAAAAATTTTCTGTAAAAACTTGATGGACTTTAAAAGTTGGAAATTAAGTAATGTTTTAAATGAATTAAAATATAAAGGAGAGGGAGGTAAGCACATCACACTATAAACGTGGCTTTGAAGAAGAAGTTGAATACGTTTCAACTTATCATTGATATCTTAAAAACAAAACCATAAAGAATTGAAAAATAGGACAATCTTTTGTTTGTTTGTTTTTGCATTGTTTTATGTTTGAATGTTTATTGGAAGACCACTTGAAATCAATTAACCATTTTAAAATGAGCATATAAAAGATAACACAGTAATACTAGACAATATTATTCCGTATTTGACTTTTTTCAAATCTATAGAGTTTCCTGAATTAGCATTAACACTAGCTGAAGCATTTGATGAGCCAGAACTTTTAGAAGATGATGCGGATGATGCTGAAGAAAGTGTCAAAGTTTTGACATCTGAACTAGCTGTGAATGAACCTATGGCATTTGTTAATTGGGAAGATACACTTGCGTATACTAATTGGGAAGTCACTGATGCACTTATTGTTTGGACGGAATCACTAGCAATAGTAGCTTGACTGCTTTTATCGCCATTAACTTGAGTGACAGCTTGTAAATCGGTTAAAGAAGGTGTGACTGTGGCTGTCGTACTAGCTGAACCGTCTAAAACTAATTGGGATGGCAAAGAAGATGAACTAGACATTGTTGTTGTGTATGTATGTGTGTGTATGAGGGATTAATGAAATCTAAAGGAATGGAATCTTAGTATTTGTAGGTAAACTAAGTAAATAGATTGATGATAAAAGAAAATTTCTCAAGAGAATTGGTAAGATTAACAAAAATATGTTTAAATAAATATTTATATAATGCTTGTTTTTTAAAATTTGAGAGATATTTAGTTGCTTTTATAATAGTTGGCAATTAAATAAAAAAATTTTTGAAAACGACGATAATAATAATTTTGTGTTTCCCCTTAAAAAATAGAAGTAATAGACAGAGGAGGAATGTTAAGAAAATAGTAACAAAACCAACAACATATTATTATTATGAGAAGGATGGATGGATGGAGGGAAAGAGAAAGAGTGTGGTGGTGGTACCTTTTTTGTGTTTTGATGTACCTTGAGGGGGACACTCACACGCAATATAGTTTGAAACAATACAAAATTAAAATTAAAATAAAAATAAAAAGACTAAAATCGCCAAATAGTTTTGTCATTACCTATTTTCATATTTCAGTAGATACAATAGTAGAACTATTAGTCTTAAGAGTTATTATTATTACACAATTCACATTCCTTATTTCCAGAAAATTTTCAGGTACTAAAAATTATATATAATTGTTTATAATTTTCATTCTTTTGTTTCCAACCTTAACATTCTCTTTCGTCATGATATTAATTCGTCATTATTCTTTTGTGTTATTGTCTCCTAACCTGCTAACGAGTCTCAACCAAAAATTCTAATTAACTGGATCTGATCAATGTAAATCATTCAAGTAGATTATAATAGACTAAACTAATGTAATTGCAAAATGGGGTTCCAACTGATATTGGTTAGTTCTTACTTAGTAGATCATAATTCTCTGATTGTAAGGTAAAGAACCCGCCTTTTGTCTGTTAAAACTATTAAGTTGTCAACTTTTAGCGAAATATGGCACAGGGGGAGTGAACAGACGGGACCGAGCGGTAGTAACAAACGAAAAGAAGAATATGAAACACCAGAAAATGTCGAAAAACAATACAAATCACGAGTTCTATTTTTTTATACTTTTAACAAGACAAAAGGAAGCCTTGTATGTGAAAAAAAAAAGAGCATTTTAATGAATTGCTTAATCAATTATCTTTCCCCCTTTTTTCCTGTCATTGTTACCTTCTGATTGTTTCCCTGTTCATTGGTGTATTGGACAGAATTGTTTAACCGAAAAAAAGAAAAAAAAAATGTTGAAACTTAAATATGAAAAATGAAAACAAAGACACAAAAACAAAAAAAGTATGAATATCAGTTAGTCGTGTTCAAAATGATTTAGAATAGTAATTGTTGTTGTTGATGACATCATAACTAATGCTAGTTTGGTGTCAAAATGATTTTTTACATTTTGTGCTTGTTTAGTTTTCCCCCGTCTTATACAATTCAATTCAGGTTGCAATTTCTATTACACTCTTTTATATACCCCACGAGATTAATAATAGAAGTTATCTTTATATATTCCTTGATGTTACATTGAAAATAATACTCACAGTATTTCTTCTGCGATTGTGAATTCAAACTTGTTCGTGTAATAGTTGGAGTCGTGAACAATTTCTGGGAATGCGGAATTTCACCCAAGGAACAGGAAAAGGATTGTTCTATTATACATGCCGTGATGTTCTTCTGCAATTTCCGGAAAATCAAGTAGAAAACGAACCGATTATTTCGTGTTAGTTGAAAATACAAGAAAAATCTCCGACACTTAAGAATAATTATCCTGTTTAACAAAGAAGAAATAGCACAAGTTTATCTGTAAGGAGAACTATCTTCTCTCGGATTACGGTGTATAGAATATTATTACCGTGAAAATTTTGCATCTTGTTTCACTTTGAAAATGTATCTGAATGGTTAATAGAGTTTTGCCCTGAAGGCTTTGGGTTTTGATTTTTTCAAAATTGACGCGAAATTTTGCTACAAATCTGGTTTGTTTTTTTGGTGTAAATGTTTTTAAAAACTTGAAACCATTGAACTCTAAACCTTAAATAACGTGGTTCTAGTTTATACTTTTGGGTTCTATTTTTTTTATTCTGCTTGGTTGTAGAATTACAGAATCGTTACTGATGTTTCGAGTGACGATACGAGAATTATACTACCATTTCTAGACTCTGTATTTAGGGGTAAACGAGTTAAATTGTCTTGAAAATTAAAATCTTAGAAACATATTCTCTTTACATCGTGTGTAGCTGGTGTGTATCCCCGGGTGATCTTTTTTATTCAATAGAAGGGCCATTGAAAGTGGAGAGCTTATTGATTATCGAAAACTACTGCTGATTCACTTTTTGATATAATTTTAGTTGAGTGTTGAATGAGATAAGACTCCCAATTTAGTTGTCATTTATGGTAGTCTCTATACTTTGATTTATAACCATAGTATCGAAGATTCATGTAACTTCATGTAGTTCTTTGTTCATTTTTCTTGAAGAAATTTACTAAAAATTACCGAAATCATAAATGCGCTAAAACTACCATTTTCGGTTATCAAATTTGTTAATATTGCGATAAAAAAAGTCGAACAATCTGATAAAGATAATCATAAAATTCACCAATTTCAATTTTATTCGAATATGACTCTTCAGAATAAGTCACTCATGTTAAAAGTGAATGCAAAACCACAACTAATAGAATCATCAAAGAACAAGACATTCAAAATAGTTTTGGGATCGAAAGCACGAAGTAAAACTGGTTGTCTCAATTGTCGGAAACGCAAGTACGTATATCCAACACAATATACCACTACGATCAATCGGTGACCAACTAACATTTATTTAATAAAAGAAAGAAATGTCCTGAAGATGGTCAGCAATGTTTGTCTTGTAAGACTAGAGGACAAGAATGTATTTGGCCCTATGGCTCACCAAAGACTAATACCACCACTCATCAAACAAACCTACCCCACTCAAATACTAGTATGTGTGTAATAACTAGAGCAGAAAACACAAAAGATGAAGATATACCAGAAGCAATGGATGACATTGGTCATTTAAATGCAAACGTTATAGTTCCTTCTTCTCAATAATAATTTATAGACTTGTATATTTAAATTGTTTTTCTACAAATGTACATCAGAAAGCGTTCTTTTGGCTTCTTTAGTTATCAAATCCCCATGAACCATAATGATAGTAGTGTAATCCCATGAATTAATCAATTCCATCACTTTTTTAGTTTTTTCTGGTGTTTGTCTAGTCTTTTGTAATCTATTCATAAGAAATTTACCAACAACACTGTTTGGTTGAAGATATCTTGATAAAAATGACCAACCACCATGAGGATTGAAACCTTTAGGAAATCCTAATTCTGGAGAATATTGTTCCAATACATGTTCACCAGTAGTAGTTCCATGAATCCCCAAATTCATAATCATATCTGCCAATAAAAGAAGCTTATCATTTTTTTCATAAATCACCAATTCTCTATTCTTATGAGCATTATTATAAATCAATTCAAAATTATCAATAATAGATTTATCATCAGAAATTCCCAAATCACCCCAACCATCATTACCTTTAATAATCTTTAATGCATTATCTTCAGTCAACGGAATATTGATTTCACATCTTGCAGTATTTTCTGGTCCAATTAATTTAACATTGGGATAGATTTGTTTATATTTTTCAGCACATAAATTATGTTCAATATTGATCACAAATATGTATTTCACGGTATATTCTTCAGTAGTTAATTCGGCAATGGCATTTTCTAAAATTTCTTTATCATAAGGCAATGGTGACCAAATAATAATGTCTCCATGATAATGGAAAATTACCATTCTTGCACCAACATTCAATTTATTCAAAATTGAAAAAGGGGAAGATACAGTTAAAACATTTGGTGAAATCTTTTTAGTGACCACTTTCAATGGTGATGGATAACCCATGATTAATGAAATTGATTATAGAAAAGGGAGATGAATCAAATGTATCAAAAAAAAAATAAATTTCAGGAAACTGATATAAGATTTTCGTGTGAAATTCTGGTCATCATCATCAGCAGTAGTGATGATGATAAAATTAGTTCACCCGTATTTACTGCTTACGGAATAATAAATGAATGTGCACTTTTTTTTCCGCATTTATTAGATTGTAAGCCGCACATCGTACTGAGAGATCTGATATGGAATGTAACCAACCCATTAGGATAATGAAACTTATTAAACAGCTCTTATTCAGTGCACGTGCAGTTGTTAAGCTTCTGTCATATTATCTGTTCTGATCTTAAGGCCAAAACTATGAACCATTTACACCTCGGAGCTATGAATCAAGAGAGTTTACAATAATTCAAGATCAAGAAGTTAGACATTACACATAAGCTATTCAATTACATTCAAATATTAGCCCAATTTCTTGATCAACCTTATTCCAGGGCAAGAACATAAAAACAACAACAAACTACTAAACAAGGGAGCTAGCAAATAACTTTTTCCAGGCATCTTTCCCATCCTTTTCAATTACATTTCCATGAATCATAACCAACTTGTCAAAATCCCAATTATAAACAGTCTGAATTGCCTCCTTCCCTTCTTTAGTTTTAGTTCCAGCAGCATAATTGGCAAGGTAACGACATATGATTGAATCTGGTTGCAAATATCTTGTCAAGAATGAAAACCATCCATGTGGATTATACCCTTTGGCATAACCCAATTCTGGTGAATACTGTTCCAAAATAACATTTCCTGAAGTTGTACCAGGAACACCTAAATTGTAAATAGAATCACCAACATATAATGTTTTGGTGGTTGTATCAAACAATTCAAGATCATGAATCACATGATTTCCCAAACCAATTAATTCCAAACTTTGCATAAATGGATCAGAAACGTTCAACTCGTCTTGCCACATTGACCCTTTGATGACCTTGTTATAGATTTTTGAAGTTACAACATGATCAGCTTTACAATTGTTTTTCAATTTGCAATTTTCTCCAGCAATGATTTTACTACCAAATTTTTCTTTGTAGACATGAGCCCATAAATTATGTTCATCATTAGCAGCAATAACATACTTGACTTCATACTGTGGGTTCTCTTGATTTTCAAACAAAACTTTGATTGCCTTATCAAATACTTCTTGGTCATACTTCATTGGTGAATAAATTATAACGTTGCCATCAAAATTGATCAAACTCATTCTTGCACCAAAATTGAGGATTCGGAATACAGTGTGAGGAGTGCTAATTGTGACGGCATTGTCATTTATTTTTCTGATTGAAGCTTTTAAAGATGATTCGTTACTCATTGTTATTAAAGAAGGATAATATAATTACAAATTTGTTCTCCTTTTTCCAATTGGTCAGATTTTATATTCATTCTTAAGGACAACTCACACTTACATTGCTTTCATTCAAAAAGAACAGCAAGTCAGGGATTATGATTTCGTGTAAAAGTGGAAATATTATTTCTACATGAAACAGCTTAGAATTATTCAAAGAATCATAATAAAATGGGAGGGAGATGTAAAGAATTACAGAAGTAGGGGGGGTGGTCTTGGCTTAAATAATAATTTCTTAAAAAAAAAAAGGAAAAACCTAGTTAAGCATAAATTCACTGATTCAAGGGTGTAAATTGTGTCGCTAATAATTCCTTTTGCAATCTATATAAGGAGCATTCCCCCCACATTCTACAACAATAGATAATGTCTCAATCTGAAGATGAAGTTTGTAGTCTGTATTTTTTTTTTTTGATAAACTTTTGCAAATGGGTTGCAGAATACTTTCTCCACAAACTAAACACCGTTTATTACCCTATATTCTTTAAAATATCGCTTATCTTGTACCGATTTGATAGAAAGACAGAAGGGAATGAGAAGACTATTTCATGCACGATGGACAAATTGATGTTGCACCGTTTTTTTGATGTTACATTTTCTCATACAAAATGTCTAGAGCCCTTTTTGGGGATCAAAAATATTTGCTCAAATTGTATCTCAAAAACAAATCAAAAATCTTATCCCCCACACCAACCAACCAATTGTTCACAATATAAATAGACCTTAACAGAACTATCTTCTTTCTCTCACATCAAGACTCTCGAATGCATATCATATAGCACAACAGATCAAACAATCAAGATGCCAACAAAACTTTCAAATAAATATCACGATGAAATTGAACAAAACGGTTTCACTGTCGTTAGAAACTTTCTCCTGCCCCAAGAAATTGAAAAATACACTAAAGCATCTGAAGCTTTAGTTCAATATGCTCGTGACGGTAATTGGCCCCATGTTAGAACCAGAGGCAAGCAATTCCCACCATGGCCCAAAAATTTCAGTCCAGATATCTGGGGTGTTTCAGGGTTATTACATCCTGATTTGGGTGAGTTATCGAAACCATTCCACGATTTATATTCCGATGAAAAATTATTGAATGTTGTTTGTGATATCTTGTTGATTGAGAAAACTGATTTATCCATGGAATTGTTAAATATGTTAATCAATCCATTAACTGATTTTGAATTAGATTGGCATAGAGATACCATCAAACCAGAAGTTACCCCAGAAGAAGAAGCTGAAGACCTTTTAAAATTCCCATATGCTGGAGCACAATTCAATTTGGCATTGACTGAAGATGATTGTTTAATTGCTATTCCTGGTTCCCATAATCGAGTTAGAACTACCGAGGAAAGAGAAAAGACAATTGACCCAAATAGACGTAAAGAGTTTATCACTGGGGAAATCAGAGTACAATTACAACCTGGTGATCTTGTATTCTACAACAACAATATTTTGCACCGTGCTGCCTATTCATCGAAAAATAAAAGATTAACATTGCATGGATCTTATGGTAATGTTAACCAAGGTAAATCAAGAGCTAAAGGAATTTTACAGCATGGAGTTGCAGAATGGTTGCCAAGATTAGAAACTAAAAATACCAACTTGAAAATGTTGCAAGAAAAGCTTTTGAACTTGGCTAAGGAATTTGAAGGAGTTGAATTGGGTTATGCTTTAGATGGTTAAGTTTTATCGACTCTTTCCGGTTATGTTTTTTGATTGTGTGTAGTGCAATATAACATTATAATTTAAAGTTATGTTAACATTGTTACTGAATTCTCTAGTTCCTTCATGCATTTACCTTCCCAACTTTTAACTCTTATTCCCGAATATATGTAAACTCTTCCTGAATATGGTGTTGTTGGTACGTTTACCTGATCTTGCCATGATTGTTGATCTAGCCAGAGATGAGCTGAAAATGTGTATAGGGAAGAAAAAAAAATTGTTTTGGAAAAATTATTTAACCTCTCTTCTCAATTATCATTCACA
>OKKB01000201.1_pt1 | contig 30464 bp, 21 predicted proteins | sample 1613931 | NCBI WGS metagenome assembly OKKB01 (sample SAMN04436893, study PRJEB24849) | human gut metagenome | biome: human gut; feature: NICU; material: stool | host: Homo sapiens | place: USA: Saint Louis, MO | collected 2012-02-08
CGACTCTACAACAACTATCCTGAGGTGGTTATTTTTTGGTGGAAATTTTGACCAATTTCTTAAACAAAAAGTCTTCAATCGTTTGATCAGCTTAAAACTTTTACAAAACACTCTTGTGATACCCAGCGTAAAAGTAAGATCTTGGGCAGTGACAGCTTTACTACTCTTGGTGTAGCTAACAGTCAAAACCCCTCTTCTAAACATTGTCACTACATTCTTATTAATTAGATTGCAAGTTACTATGCAAAAACTATATGTAGAGTAAATAAAAACAAAGAGGGGGCCTGTATAATAGATCACTCGAATATACCCCATGACAGTTGTGTGTCTAACTACACTCCTGATTAGAGTTCGCAAGAAATTGTGCTCCACACGACTATTCCAATTCGTAAAAAATCTGCCATTTGAAAAAAGCGCACCCCCTGTTCAAAAAAACCAACGAAAAAACAACACAACTTCTTCCATCCCCACCAGCAATGTCCATGTATCCCCAACGCACCCAGCACCAACAACGTTTGACAGAGTTGTTGGATGCAATCAAAACTGAATTCGACTACGCCTCAAACGAAGCAAGCAGTTTCAAAAAGGTCCAAGAAGATTATGACTCAAAGTACCAACAACAAGCTGCCGAAATGCAACAAATCCGCCAAACAGTGTATGACTTGGAGTTGGCCCATAGAAAAATCAAAGAGGCATACGAGGAAGAGATATTGAGGTTAAAGAACGAGTTGGACACTAGAGACAGGCAAATGAAGAATGGCTTCCAACAACAACAGCAACAGCAACAACAGCAACAACAACAGCAACAGCAGCAACAACAACAGATTGTGGCACCACCTGCCGCCCCACCTGCTCCACCAACCCCGGTCACATCATTATCGGTTATCGACAAGTCACAATACATTGTCAACCCCACCCAAAGAGCTAACCACGTCAAGGAAATCCCACCATTCTTGCAAGATTTAGACATTGCCAAAGCCAACCCCGAGTTCAAGAAACAGCACCTCGAATACTATGTGTTGTACAACCCAGCGTTCTCCAAAGACTTGGATATCGACATGGTCCACTCCTTAGACCACTCGTCAGTTGTTTGCTGTGTGAGATTTTCCAGAGACGGCAAGTTCATCGCCACCGGTTGCAACAAAACCACCCAAGTGTTCAATGTCACCACCGGAGAGTTGGTCGCCAAATTGATTGACGAGTCCTCCAACGAAAACAAAGACGACAACACCACCGCCTCAGGCGACTTGTACATCAGATCTGTGTGTTTCTCCCCTGACGGAAAACTCTTGGCGACAGGTGCAGAAGACAAGTTGATTAGAATCTGGGATTTGAGCACAAAGAGAATTATCAAAATCTTGAGGGGCCACGAACAAGACATTTACTCGTTAGACTTTTTCCCTGATGGCGATAGGTTGGTTTCAGGCTCCGGCGATAGGTCAGTCAGAATCTGGGACTTGAGAACCTCCCAGTGTTCCTTGACTTTGTCGATCGAAGACGGCGTCACCACCGTGGCCGTCTCCCCCGACGGGAAACTCATTGCTGCCGGCTCATTAGATAGAACCGTTAGAGTGTGGGACTCAACTACCGGGTTCTTGGTCGAACGCTTAGACTCCGGCAACGAAAACGGCAATGGCCACGAAGATTCAGTCTACTCTGTCGCCTTCTCCAACAACGGCGAACAAATCGCTTCCGGGTCCTTAGACAGAACCGTCAAGTTGTGGCACTTGGAAGGCAAGTCCGACAAAAAGTCGACCTGCGAGGTAACCTACATTGGCCACAAGGACTTTGTTTTGTCGGTCTGCTGTACCCCCGACAACGAGTACATTTTGTCGGGCTCAAAGGACCGTGGTGTCATTTTCTGGGACCAAGCTTCAGGTAATCCATTGTTGATGTTGCAGGGCCACCGCAACTCGGTCATCTCAGTCGCTGTATCCCTAAACTCAAAGGGAACCGAAGGTATCTTCGCTACAGGTAGTGGCGATTGTAAAGCCAGAATTTGGAAATGGACCAAAAAATAAGTGTGTAGTATATATATATGTGAGAAAAAAAAACACCACCAAAAAAAAAAATTTTTTTCGTAACAACCCACCATCAATGTACTCTGCTTCTGTCACAGCACCCGTCAACATCGCCGTAAGTAAAAACAAGACCAACCATCAATTGAATGTCTACTAACGTACTTAGACCCTTAAGTATTGGGGGAAACGAGACAAGTCGTTGAACTTGCCCACCAACTCGTCCATCTCCGTCACCTTATCCCAAGACGATTTGCGAACCTTGACAACCGCTTCTGCATCTGAATCATTCGAAAAAGACCAATTGTGGCTCAATGGAAAGTTGGAATCATTAGATACTCCACGTACTCAAGCGTGTTTAGCAGACTTGAGAAAGTTACGTGCCTCTATCGAACAATCCCCCGACACCCCCAAGTTATCACAAATGAAATTGCACATCGTCTCGGAAAACAATTTCCCTACTGCCGCAGGTTTGGCATCGTCCGCTGCTGGCTTTGCAGCATTGGTTTCAGCAATCGCAAAGTTATACGAGTTGCCCCAAGACATGTCGGAATTGTCGAAAATCGCCCGTAAAGGCTCCGGCTCAGCATGCAGATCGCTCGTTGGTGGGTTTGTGGCCTGGGAAATGGGTACTTTACCTGACGGACAAGACTCAAAGGCCGTGGAAATTGCCCCATTAGAGCACTGGCCATCACTCAGAGCGGTCATTTTGGTGGTCAGCGACGACAAGAAAGATACACCCAGCACCACAGGAATGCAGTCGACTGTCGCAACCTCAGACTTGTTTGCCCACCGTATTGCTGAGGTCGTCCCCCAAAGGTTCGAGGCCATGAAAAAGGCTATCCTCGACAAAGACTTTCCAAAGTTCGCTGAGCTCACCATGAAAGATTCCAACTCCTTCCATGCCGTTTGTTTAGACTCCTACCCCCCAATCTTCTATCTCAACGATACGTCCAAAAAGATTATAAAAATGGTAGAAACCATCAACCAGCAAGAAGTCGTTGCTGCATACACTTTTGACGCCGGTCCAAATGCGGTCATTTACTACGACGAGGCCAACCAGGACAAGGTCTTGTCCTTGCTCTACAAACATTTCGGTCACGTCCCAGGTTGGAAAACCCACTACACTGCTGAAACTCCTGTTGCTGGTGTTTCGCGTATCATTCAAACGTCTATTGGCCCGGGGCCTCAAGAAACTAGTGAATCATTAACTAAATAAATTGCTTCAACCTGTCGGTGTTGCCATCTTCTATACAGCTTTTTATACTTGCTTTTAGTAATTCCACCGTATACTCCAACTCAGCAATCTTTGCGTCTTTCTTCTTCAACTCTTTCTCCATCTTGGCAATATTGTTCTGGATCTGCACCTGCTCTTGTTTCTTCCTCTGCCTACACTTTGACGCAGCAATCCGGTTTCTCTCCAATAACCGCTCCTTCTTCCATGCAGCTGTCCCGGGTATAGGCCCATTCTCGGGGTTGTAAATCACTTCGTTGTTGTAGATTAGTTGATGGTTTGGTGGTGGAACGCCAGCAATTTCTACTGGTAGTTGTGGTTGTGGTTGTGGTGGCGGCGGTGGTGGTGGCTCAATCACTGACGTCTGCGGTCTGCTCTCAAACTCGGGTGGCACATCCAAATCCTCGGCAAAGTACGCTTCGTGGCTCACTATCTGGCCAATCTGACCATTCGATATCGATATTCTTCTTCGACGTGGAACCCCATCTGTAGTATACGGAACTGTCATTGTCGAATCAAATATAGGCGGATTAGTAATCGGATACGAGTTCACATCAAATGGATTATGAAATGGGATACTGGAGTTCTTGGCCCTCTCTGCCTCTTCAAGCAACTCCGCTTGGTTGGGGTCAAAGAGTGGTTGTTCAAATGGTGGAAAGTTCATGGCTGGTAAAGAAAGTTGTGAGACAGAAAGAAAAAAAAAAATTCCTTCAATCTTTTTACGATGCAAAAAAAGTGGTGTGGTCATGTCATCTACCGAGGACGAGCTAGTACGACAACTAGCCCAACACACAGACCTTTCTTCCCTTGCATCCTTCAACTCCTCCATCCACCCTTACCAGTTCGACTTTATCATCGAGCACGAACGTGGAATAAAACTCTTTGGTATCCCGTTGTTTTCGCACAAATCATTATGGCCCATAATCGACCCGTCGCATTACCAAAGCATCAACGGCAAGAAATTGTCGATCCCCATATCCCTTGAAAACTACCCCCTACCAGACTTTGATTGGCAATGGCAATGGGACCGCTGGTACGTCTTTATGTTCAACGACGTCGACCCGCACGGGTGGATGTACTCAAACGTGTTTTTCCAGTGCGCCAAGTGGAAGGGTAAATACTATTTTGGCAACACAGTAAGAAAGAGAGTCTGGATAAGACTAAGGAAGAAATGCTCCCCCTAGCCCTAGCAATTGTGAGGCACAAACAAAGCATCGGCAAGACACTATTGCTAGACAATATCGACCCAAAGATAATTGCCAGGTTGGCTGACCTTGGCATCGACTACTACGCCTACTCACACTACAACCTAACCACTATTATCCACATCATTAAATACTTTTTGGTTCGTGGTTCTACAGACCACCACTCCCACATCACCCACGCCCTCCTCAACCGTATCAGACCAGGCGAATTCACACCGTATCTACAACAGTTCACACTAGACTGCCTCTCCATCCTACAATCCACTCCCCACTCCGCTCCCAAACTCTTATGGTTCTATCATTTTCTATTAAAGTTCAACCACACCCAAGTGGGCCGGTTCTGTATAAAAAACATGTACAACAACACCAACTTGCTCGTCCTCTTCTACCTCAAAGTCCTCACCACCATCAACTACTCCCCCCAGCAAGTCAAAACCATCCTCATCGCCCACAACAACCCCGTCATTTTACATATCTCCATGAACTTTTGCTAAACAAGTAGTTGGCCCCACTCGCCAATGTGGTCGCCCCCACAACCAACCCCAACCCATCATAAACGGCCCCAGAAACAACCGACTCAACCAACGGGCGGTACACCAAACTCCCAATGTACACCATCTGCAACGCCGTATTGATCTTGCCCAACATATTGGGGTGCACACTTATAGTCGGAATCTGGCCAATGCTAATAAACTTATCAAACGTCTTGGGCGCCGGCAAGCTCTTGTACCTATAGTAGAACGACATAAAACTCAACATCACATCGCGGCCAATTATTATGCTTGCTATCACCGGAGGAATCGCATGAACATACCCCAACGACACCGTACACACCGTCATAAGCAACTTATCGGCCAACGGATCAACAATCGACCCCACAATCGACTTCATGTTGTACTTTCTAGCAATGTACCCGTCAACAAAGTCGGTGACACACGAGTACGTGAACAACAGCAACGCGGCAGTAGACTGGCCAGTAGTTATATAGTATCCAATAAACGGTGTAGTAATAATACGTGTATATGTCAACACATTCGGTATAGTCCACAACGATGACCGTATAGCCTGTTTGGTGGAAAAGTGAACAACCCCTGTACGCAAAGGTCTTATGCCTGGATAAAGTCTAATCATGAGTGTGGAACAACAAAGAAAAAAAAAATTACACGCAAAAAATTTTTTTTTCTTTTTCATTGCCCACCAATGTCGTTGAAGTTACCACAAGCACCAAACTCAGGCTTATTCAAACAAGGATACTCCTCCTTCTCCAATGCCGACGGAGCCATTATCAGAAATGTTGAAGCAGTTCGTGAAATCGCCTCTATCTTACTCACCTCCATGGGTCCAAGTGGAAGAAACAAGATCATCGTCAACAAGTTGGGCAAAAAATTCATCACCAACGATGCCGCCACCATGCTTAACGAATTGGAAATTGTCCACCCCGTAGTGAAAATCTTGATCCAGGCATCAAAGCAGCAGGAATTCGAAATGGGCGACAACACTAACCTAGTAATCATCCTTGCTGGCGAGTTCCTCAACGTTGCTGAAAAATTGTTAACATTGGGCTTGAATGTCAGTGAAATCATCCAGGGGTTCAACTTGGCAAACAAGTTTGTGATGAAAACATTGGACGAGTTGGTCGTTGAAAAAGTCGAGTCGTTCGAAACTGACCTATTAAAAGCAGTGAAGCCAGTGATCGCCGCTAAACAGTACGGCGTAGAAGATACCATCGCCAAACTCGTCGTTGATGCCGTTGCCCTAGTTATGAAGAACGGGTCTTTCAATGTCGACAACATAAGAGTGGTCAAGGTCATGGGTGTATCGCTCTCCCAATCGCAAGTGGTCAAGGGTATGGTCTTCCCAAGAGAACCTGAAGGTACCGTCAAAAACGCCGCCAAATCCAAAGTTGTCGTGTTTACCAACCCCATCGATATTTCCACCACCGAAACCAAAGGTACAGTGCTCCTCCACAATGCCCAGGAAATGCTTGATTTCACCAAGGGCGAAGAACAACAGTTGGACCAGTTGTGCAAGGAAATCCACGATTCAGGAGTTAAGGTGGTTGTTGCTGGTTCTAGTGTGGGCGAGTTGGCGTTACATTACCTCAACAAGTACGGCATCTTGGTGTTGAGAGTGCCATCGAAATTCGATTTAAGAAGAATCTGCCAGGTGTGTGGCGCCACCCCCTTGCCTCGTTTGGGCGCACCAACACCAGACGAAATGGGCGAAATCGATATCATCGAAACCAAAGAAATTGGTGGCGACAGAGTTACAATCTTTAGACAGGACGAGTCGAGCTCAAGAACTGCCACCATAGTCGTAAGAGGGGCAACCCAAAACAACTTGGACGATATTGAAAGAGCTATTGACGACGGTGTAAACTCCATCAAAGGATTGATCAAAGATAACAGATTATTGCCTGGTGCCGGTGCAGTTGAAATAGAGTTGATGAAGCGTATCACCGCCTATGGCGAGTCCACTCCTGGGCTCTTGCAATTAGCTATAAAGAGTTTTGCCAAGGCATTTGAGGTGATCCCAAGAGTGTTGGCCGAAACTTCTGGTCACGACTCTTCAGAAATATTAAGTAAACTCCATGCTGCCCACGCTGAAGACACTGGTCTCAGAGCTGGTATCGATATAGATTCAGGAGAGGTGGCTGATACTGCCGTGTTGGATATCTTGGCTACAAAGAAGTCCGCTATAGATTTAGCTGTTGATGCTACAAACACTATCTTATCTATAGATCAAATAATCATGGCTAAAAGAGCTGGAGGCCCAGTTATGCCACAACAGCCAAGACCGGGCAACTGGGATCAAGACGACTGAGCGTGTCCCTTTTGTATAAACTTTATAATTTTCAATGAATCTTTTACCCCATTGGTTTCAACACCGCCACTAACATCGTAGCCCAAAATGTTGTCAAATGTAGGCAAATTCTCAGGGGTTAGCCCACCAGCAAGTATAGCTTTTGTAGGTAACTTCTCAATAAACGTCCAATCAAGTAACTTCCCTTCACCCCCAACTTCCGAATCAAGCAACGGCAAACTCACACATTGCGTTAACAGCAAGCTCTGCTCTTCCAAAAGGTCTAGCTCGTCAGGAACAACATACCTGGGAATTAACCCAAATTCTGTACCCAAAAACTCTAGCTTATCTTCCAGTCCATGGAGCTGGATAAAGTCTAGCCCCACCTCCCTCGCAATACGAAACACTTCTTCCTTTGGCTGGTTCCTAAACACCCCAACTAAAAACGGCCCATTCTCAATAATCCATTGTGCAACCTGTTCAAAGTGTTGTGTTGAGGTACCACCCGCAAACTTTGGCGGTGGGTTCCTATCTCTCTTTACCATGCGAGCAATCTGCTTTGCCACCTCCAAATCAATCGTACGGGCACGATTAGGAACTAGTATACACCCTAAGAGATTCGCTCCATTGTCTATAGCAACACTCGCTGCCTCCACCGTCTTGATACCACAAATCTTAACTACTTTCATTACCTATATCTTTACGGAAAAATTTACCAAAATTTTTAAAATTCTCGTTTATCTTGCTCACATCAAATTTTTCATTCAACTTCACATCCGGGGTCGCGGCACGTGACGCCTCTTCCTCCTCCTCCAAATTCTGCAACAACAAACAGCTTGTAACCGACCCATCATCTACACTCAATTGCAACTTAAAGTTGTCAACATACTTATGGTGCTGCGCCTTCTCGACCCCCTTCAATTTCAATACCTTGACAAAATTGCTAACCGACTTGTCGCCAATCAACGCAAAATAGCTCTCAATAAGATTTTCAACGGGAATTGACGGCACCATCAACAACTTAAGCAAGCTCTGCAAATCCCCAAACTGGTGGTTAACAAAATTCTGGTACGACTTGGAGACATCTTTAACCGAAAACAACGGAAACCTCAACGCATCCTCCTTCAACGACGACACATCCATAAGTATCTGCTCAACACTCGTCGCAGTCATTGGCTTGACAAACTTGAGGTTGTTAGCTATAGTGGTCACCAACATCTCGACCAACTTGTCGTTAAAATTACGCACATAGCTATCCCTGATAATGAGCGGAAGAATCACCCTCAAGTTCTCTGCGGTCTTGCTCTTCAAATCGTTCATGTACGACGAAATATCGTTCACCGAATCCAACTGCCCCCAATCCAAATTAAAAAATTCCCGCCAGCACGGCTTATAATCAATCGACATTTTAAGCAATAAACTGGAAATGCTCTTATTGATCAACTGGTAAAACGCGTCGGTGTTGAACGGCGCAATAGTGTGCGTTGTCGTTTTCTGGATCTTGTCGGCAAGCTCTTCAATATTGTTGATAATATAGTCGCCTGTGTTCAACAACATGGTAAAGTATTTCAACGACTCAGCACCAAAATCGTCGGTCGACAAAATAGGAGCCAAAATCCTCCGATTATACTCAAGCAAGTACTTGTTAAACACCCTTGCCAAATCAACAATGGTATCGCCATTGGTAAGCTTAGTGATGTGCGACAATAACCGATTAAAGATCTTAAACAACTCGGTCGACGACACAGCAATATTGGGCACGTCAGGCGGTAACTGCGGTACGGCCGAAAACTCCAACATCTTTGAATTCAAATACTTATCCTGCTCATGCACCCAGATCGACAAGTACGGCTCAAACACCAGCGAAATCTCGTTGTGCAAACCCAAAGACTTTTCAAACTCCAACGTTTTCGTCAAATTATCCAAAAGCGTCTTTGACTCGATTTTGGAGTTGTACAACAACTTTGATATATCCTGTCGAGTAATCTGGCAAAACTCTTGTGTTATGGCATTAGAAATGTCCCACGGAAAAATCTTATACTGCTGAACCTGTTTGAGTATGTTTTTGAAATAAATGAACCTCCGATTCAAATTGTCTAACGACCCAGCCTCGCCACTAAAAATCTCCTGCAAATCTTGCAACTGTAAATTGTAGAACCACGCAAGTAGCTTGTCCTTATACTTTACATCAATCAATTCCAAAATTCTGGCGCCAAACAACAACTGCTCTTCATCCTTGTTCTTGTACTCCTCAAAATCCATAAAAATATCATCAATCAACTTGTTCTGGGTGTGGACAACCATAAGATTGATTTGGTTTATCTCGTCAATCGACTTGTACGGCTGGAAAAACTGTAGCAACTCCTTCAAAACACCCAACAACTGATATATCTCCTTATAGTCGTGGCTCGGCAATATCGAACTCAACGTGTTGTTCACATTAACCAACATCTGTAATCTCTTTAGCAAGGTCATCGACGCAACCAAATTCTTCTTTGTGCAATCCAATCTCTGTATCGAGCCTGTCATTTGGGAAATCGATTGTTTGGTCATACTGGAATCGCGTTTGATTTCGCCAATGCTAGTGGCAAGATGGGAAATATCTTCCGACAAATCAACCCTCTCATACTTGGCTGTCGATTTATTAATCTCCTCTGTCAACTGTCTCTTGTACTGCGACACATGGTTTAACAATTGAGGTAGCTCATTCAACGTATCGGGAGAACTAAATATTTTATTTAGATGTGTCGTGGGGTCATACGTCGGCGAGTCCATTTCGTTGGTGAATGAGTTATCGTGGAATTTTTTTTTGTTGATGTTTTTTTTTTTTTTCTACACAACAACATAGTTTTGTTTACACCTTTATTGCCCCACCAATCTTACATAACCGCTACGGATCTCATCCTCATCTATTCGGCCAATCTTTTAACCTAATCAAGTATATTCGTGGTAATAAATGAGTTGCCTAATTAGGAAATCAATTTTTTTTTCCTCTCTGTTTTTGTGTCAAAACTATACCCATAACCAATTGACAGAATCTCGACCCATTTGGGAACCCCTAAAGTCTATTTTATTTCTATATAAATATACAATTATTTCCCATTTCTTGTAGATCATACTTTTTTTCAAAAAAACCTCCCACTTTCCTTATTGACAACTGTATAACTTCCAAAAAAAATTGTCCAACATTTTTTTGTTTTTCTCCTCAATTTTGTTGTTTCTTGTGAATTTTTCCCACGAGAAGAAATTTTTAATATAAATTTTTCTTCACCGGTTTGTTTATCAACTAACCTCCACCCCCCCCTCACTTCAAAATTTGGATAATAATTTATGGCTCTCTTTAAGTTAGGTGGTAAATTAAAGAAAAAAGACCATCAACTGGACCCTGATACTACAGTTTCATCTTCCTCATCAACCAATTCAGCAAACCGAAAATCTACAAGCAGGTTTTCCAGCATTTTGCATTCCTCAGCAGCTCCAATGCCACTGATTTCCAATCAACCAGCCCACACCTCAAGGCCACCGCCTCACGCCAACTTGTCAGTGACAACCCCATGGAACCGGTTCAAATTATTTGATTCCCCCTTCCCCAGATACCGACACGCAGCCGCATCTATTGCTAGCGAAAAAAATGAGTTGTTCTTAATGGGTGGATTGAAGGATGGGTCAGTATTTGGCGATACATGGAAAATTGTCCCGCAAATCAACCACGAGGGCGATATCATCAACTATGTCGCAGAAAATATCGAAGTGGTCAACAACAACAACCCGCCAGCAAGAGTTGGCCACGCTGCTGTTTTGTGCGGAAACGCATTTATTGTCTATGGAGGTGACACTGTCGATACCGACACAAACGGATTCCCCGACAACAACTTTTACTTGTTCAACATCAATAACCACAAGCACACCATTCCGAACCACATTTTGAATAAACCAAATGGAAGATACGGCCATACCATAGGAGTGATATCATTAAACAACACATCGTCTCGTCTTTACTTGTTTGGTGGTCAATTGGAAAACGATGTTTTCAACGATTTGTACTACTTTGAATTAAACTCATTTAAATCCCCCAAGGCAACGTGGCAATTGGTCGAGCCATTGAACGACGTCAAGCCACCACCATTAACCAACCATTCAATGTCTGTTTACAAAAACAAGGTGTACGTGTTTGGTGGAGTCTACAATAATGAAAAGGTTTCCAACGATTTATGGGTGTTTGATGCCATTAACGATACTTGGACCCAGGTTACAACTACCGGAGATATTCCACCGCCAGTCAACGAACACTCAAGTTGTGTGGCTGATGATAGAATGTATGTGTATGGTGGTAATGATTTCCAAGGAATTATTTACAGCTCATTGTATGTGTTGGATTTGCAAACTTTGGAGTGGTCACTGTTGCAATCGTCAGCTGAAAAGAGTGGCCCTGGTCCAAGATGCGGTCACTCGATGACATTGTTACCGAAATTCAATAAAATCCTTATCATGGGAGGCGACAAGAACGACTATGTTGATAGTGATCCTCACAATTTCGAAACATATGAATCATTCAATGGCGAGGAAGTTGGAACTATGGTTTATGAATTGGACTTGAATATAATCGATCACTTCCTTGCCGCAAGTGCACCTGTTAATGCCCCAACCATTATTCCACCGGTTGCCTCTTACGAAGAACTCCCAAAACCCAAGAAACCCGCTGCTTCTGCTAGAAATGATCTCCAAGGTTACGACCGTCATGCAAGAAGCTTTTCTGGTGGTCCCGAGGATTTTGCAACCCCACAAGCCTCAGCTCGTGGCTCGCCATCGCCAGAAAGAACACAAGGTGGTGGCGATAATTTTGTCGAAGTCGACTTGCCTTCAACTACTATTTCTCAAGTCGACGATGATCCACCATACGATACAACTTCGTTGAACCAACCCCAAGAAGTGACAAATGGCCATGTTGACGACGAACCATTTAGAAGAAGATCGCTTGATCCCAAGTTTGATGATCATAGTGGGGCACCAGAGGTTGCACCAGTCGCGGTACCTGTCACGGAACCAGTCTCTGCACCAGTCACTGCACCAGTCGCAGAACCAGTGGTCGCACCAGCAGTTGCACCTGACGCATCTGGAAAAGTTAAAAAGATTATTTCGGAACTCACCAACGAATTGGTCCAGCTCAAGGCCACCACCAAAGAACAAATGCAAAAGGCCACAGAAAAAATCGAACAATTGGAACGCCAGAATTCGTTGTTACACCAATCGCAGCAGCGCGATGCTGAAAGTTACACCAAACAAATTGAAGAAAAAGACGTTCTTATCAACGAACTAAAATCGTCGCTCGACCCAAGTGCATGGGATCCAGAACAGCCGCAAACGGCCACAAATATCTCCGAATTGAACCGCTACAAATTGGAAAGATTAGAGTTGAACAACAAGTTGCTTTACTTGGAACAAGAAAATGTAAAGTTAAAGGACCAGTTTGCTGAGTTTGAACCATTTATGGACCACCAAATTGGCGAATTAGACAAATTCCAAAAAGTCATCAAAGTGCAAGAAGAACAAATCGACAAGTTGTCAAACCAAGTCAAAGACCAAGAAGCTCTACACAAACAAATCTACGATTGGAAGAGCAAATTCGAGAGTTTGTCTTTGGAATTTGAAAACTATAGGGCCATACATAATGACGACGATATATCAGATGGCGAAGTTGAACTCCAAGATGACGACAGATCTATTTTGAGTTCAGCAAAATCAAGAAAAGACATTTCCTCGCAATTGGGCAATTTGGTGTCGTTGTGGAATCAAAAACACGCCTCCAGTTCTAGCCGTGACTTGTCTGCTCCTCCGGTAATCAACCCAGAAAGCCACCCCGTGGTGGCTAAGTTACAACTGCAAGTCGACGAGTTGTTAAAGATTGGTAAACAAAACGAAACCACATTCTCTCAGGAAATTGAAGCTCTCAGGAAAGAGTTGCAAGAAAAGACCACTTCATTAAAGACCGTGGAAGAAAACTACCGTGAATCTATACAGTCTGTCAACAATACCAGTAAGGCATTGAAATTGAACCAAGAAGAGTTAAGCAACCAACGAATTCTAATGGAAAGATTGATTAAAGAAAATAACGAGTTGAAACTTTATAAAAAAGCCAGCTCCAAAAAACTTGGCTCTCGTGATGGTACCCCCGTCGTTAATGAATACCAACAAGGAGAAGATAGTCCTGGTGTCGACGAGCTTAATAACGACGACGACGACGACGAAGACGTTATTAGTACAGCTCATTACAATATGAAAATCAAAGACTTGGAAGCTGACTTGTATATATTGAAACAAGAAAGAGATCAATTAAAAGACAATGTCACTTCGTTGCAAAAACAACTTTATTTAGCTCAGAATCAATAATTTATATGTGTGTGTTTGTGTGTATATTTTAATTTTTTATATAATATGTAATGTTTACGTCTCTGAATTCGAGTTATTATCCTGGGGAACTATCAAACGGTCATTGTTGACGTTCAAGTAATTTGGCGCTGAATCAACTGGTTCCTGGTACAAATCGTCATCCAATGGGACTGGCGGGGACGTGTTGGTGTTCTGGTATGTAAAAAACGAGAATGGTTGTTGATTCGAAGTCATGTTGACTGGACTTGGTTGTTCATCATCAGGTGGTGCTGACGGCAAAAGACTACTTTCATGTTGTCTCATTCTTTCCTTTTCTGACAACTCAGACTGGTTCTGTAGATGAGACACGAATTCTGGTGGCACATACAGCGGCACAACATTTTCGTAAGGTGGTGTAAAATTACTAACTGCAACTGATTCGGGTATTGAGTTGATCGCACCTGCGTACTGGTGCTCCACTGGTGAATGTGGTGAGGATGTAGAAAATACTGCCGGTGATGAATTGGAATTCGATGCCATGGACGACGACCTGCGGGATGCCACTTCCTCTGCTTGTGGTGCTTGCTCTTCTTGCGTTGACAGACGATGGGTTCCAATGTAGATCTCTGTTGTCAATTGTAGAAATTTCTTCAGTCGTTTATAACTATCGGTATTGATATAGGTAGATCTCTCGGTTTGGGTGGAATCAAAGTTAAACTTAAACTTGTCCAGTGATGATTTGGTTGCTTGCGGGTTGGCTTTAGCGCGTGCATCAACATCAGAATCAAGCGCAATTGATTTGCCAGAAAGGTTTATTAGTACTTCAACAAAGTACTGGAATGAAACTAACGGACACCCCAAAATTGTCGGGAAGGCATCAGCAGGCACTCGTAGCGACGAATTGATTTCGGATTGGAAAGTAACAGGATCAACATACAAGGGAAGTATCAACTGTTGTAGATCTTTTCTAAACGACTCAACAACTCCATCTGGGCCATTGTCTAATCGACAAACTCTGACAAACGTTATTATAATACCATTGAAATCCTGGATCTTTCGTAAATGGTTGATAGAAAGCTTGATCGGGATCAGCTCGCCTCGCAAGTATCCACGCTGCGGCACTTCCAATATGGCTTTGATCGTGGGCACAGGTATCGACTTTAATGATTTGTGGTCGGAATCTTCAGGTGTGGCACCTTCGGGCAACGAATGGTCGTGTTCGTTAGAAGACATGGTGTTGATGGTTGACGTTGACGTTTGCGTGCGAGACAACTTTTTGTTTGAGCTAGTTCGTGGATCTTTGAGAATCAATCTCTTTGGTTTCGGTCGAGGCAATAACGAAACATCTATTGGATTTACTAGACTTATGACTTTTTCTGATGTGTGACTAGGATTCTGTAGTATTTTCTTTTTCGTTAAACTGCTAGTACTGGCATTGTCGGGCGAGGCAGGTATCACATAGGACGACGAGTTTCCTATAGCTGCTTTCAAAATGTAGTTGATGGAACCTTTCCCAAAATCAATCGACGTATATACTCTTTTATTGGGCAACTTTACAATAAACGGAAACACATGTTCGCCTTTCAAAAGTCCATTACTAAACTCTGCTGAGTCTGTTTGTTCTTCTTCATCTTTACCATAGATTTTAATAGTATAATCAAATAACGTATGCTTCAAAGGCCTCAACTTCAGATGTGACGATGCATTTATTTTAATAAACCCCACCAACGACAACGTTATGACTATATTTGCCAAATTCTTTTTCGAAATTAATACAACTTGTCCTGAGATTTCTTCTCCTGGTAACCAGACCTTATGTGGGTTATCTAACTGTACGTAAAAATCATCAACTGAGTTGTACTCAAGCCTGAAATTTGAATGGAAATGGGCGGAGTCGTTAAATAGTTTGGGGGTGGGTAGTATTTTTGATACTGCTCGTCTCATTAGTGGGATGGTTCAGTATAAGCAAGGAATCTAAAGGTGTTTCAATAAAGAAAAAAGGTAAGGAAATTTGTTGTTTTTTTCTGTTCGTAGAGAGAAAAAAAAAAAAAGAAAGAATGAGAATGGTTGATAAACTTTTCTTTTTCTTTTGAGGCAGTTGGTGGTGGAGACTAATTTAGTTTTTTTTCTTTTTGGTAGACGTACTATTTATTATTTGCCCTACTTACAACTATGGGTGTGGGAAGGTGGGCTCTTTAAGCAATACACTTTCACCTGATGTTTTTTTTATTTCCGTTATCTCCTTGAAATTCCTAGTTGTTTGTGAACTTTAAATCTATTGTTCCAATGTACAACAGTTCTGTGAACTCTAATAAAAATTTTATGTAGTACACTTGGTGTTCCCAGCACAACGCCAATATACACCTCTTAAACTTGTCAATTATCGAAACCTCAAAAGCTAGGAACAGGTTGAGTGTAGTAGGAACCCGACCACCAAGAAAAAAAAAATACTAACGGGGGGGTAGAGCGAACCACAGACAATGGAAACACAATCTATCAGTTTTCCTTTTTTTTTTTTTCTTGGAATTAGAGGGGAGAGTTGACGTTTTTCTTAATTACACAATATAGTGAAGGTTTGGTTTTGCGGGAATTTAGTTTTTTCCATACCATGATAGATAAAAAATTTTTGCCTTTCATTTAAGCCCTGATTTTTAGTGTGAAATTATGTTATATTATGATCATTCCAGTGTACCGCCACCAGATGACCAGCACTTTAAAAACTCCGGAAATATTCCACATCTGCTTGTCGTTCGGTCCAACCTCTTTCTATCTTAAGTGCTTGTACGTCACCAACCGTTGAGATCAAGCCAAGACAAGTCAATCTTGCTTTCTGGTGCATTCGCTTCTTGTTGATTGTCGTGTTATTATTTTTCTTGTCCTTTTTAGTCAAAGGGGTGCCACAATCGGCAAGAAAAAAAAAATGGGTAACAAATCTTATGCTTAAAACTACGGAAACTTATTTAACTATTATACACTAGATTTAATCAAAGGTCTTCTTAGTACCTTTGAATTCAGTTGACTTATTTGGTCTTGGGGTGCTGTTACCGGATCTTGGAGTAGCTGATCTTTCACGACCGCCAAAACCACCACCAAAACCACCTCTTCTATTATTGTTGTTGTTGTTGTTGGTGTTATCTCTTGGAGTTGAAAAGTCTAATCTACATGGACGACCTTCAATGTATTCCCCGTTCATCGCTTCTAAGGCAGCCTTGGCTTCATCAACACTGGAGAATTGAACGTACCCGAACCCTTTTGGTTGTTGAGTGTCTGGGTGAGTTGGAACTCTGCATGAAATAACATTACCATATTCACCAAAAACATTAAACAAATTGTCTCTGTTAGCATTGAAGGAAAGATTACCAATGAATAAGGTGTCACTTGGAGGAGATTGACTGTCACCATACTGTTTAGCTCTATCGTTATTGGATTTAGATGCATGTGGTTTACCAGTAGACATATCCAAGTTGATTGGTCTGCCATCAATTTCCTTACCTTGCATTTCTTCGAGAGCTTTTTCAGCGGCTGATTTGCTTTCGAAATCAACATAACCATAACCTCTAGACTTACCAGTGGCTCTTTCCATAATGACTCTAGCACCAATAACACCACCAATGTGTTCAAATTCTCTCTTTAACCAAGCATCATCAATGTTCCATGATAATCTACCAACAAATAACGTAGCTGGTTCTTCAGTGCTAGCAGCTGGTTTGGATTTCTTGACTGGAGCAGACTCTTCTTCTTTGGATTCTTCAGCTTTACGTTTCTTAGAAGGTTCTTCTTCTGAGTCGGAGTCAGAATCGGAGTCGCTATCGCTGTCACTCTCTGAGCTAGAACTATCGGAAGAACTGGAATCCTCGCTGTCAGAACTAGAAGACTTTTCTTCCTTCTTTTCTTCTTCGTCAGAACCAGATGAGCTCTCTTCCTTCTTGTCTTCATCATCGCTTTCATCACTAGAACTCTCTTTCTTTTCTACTTCTTCTTCATCACTGCTGTCGCTATCAGAACCTTCATCACTGGAGCTGCTTGAACTGTCGTCACTGGAATCATCGTCAGAACTGCTTTCTTCACTAGAACTATCGTCAGAACTGCTTTCTTCACTTGAACTTTCTTCTTCAACCTTCTTAGCAGGTTTTTCTTCTTTCTTCTTAGACAATTTCTTGTCAACTTTAGATGCTTTAGCCATATTCGATTAGATGTAAAGAAAAGCTATAACTATAAGAATCTTTTTTTTTTTTAGAAAAATGTTTCATTTGTGATGAGATGAGAACAAAAAAAGAAAAAATGAGAAAAAAAAACTAAGCAATGCTAAATGTAGTTGGCTGTACATTCCTATTTTGGAAGTCTACCTGTTATTCCTGTTACGGAGAGCTGACTCATTCTTGTGTCATAACACCACCGCCACCGGTGAGGCTGAAATTTATTCACCTCGATTAAATATACTTTTCTTCTGATTCGATAATTTTTCACTTCAACTACCCTTTCTTTTTCCACAACAACGATGCAAAAGGTTTTCCAAAGATGGGTATCTAGAATACCCCCAGTTAAGCTCCAATATAAGAATATGCTTAGAGACCCTTCCAAAAAATACTCTCCACCAAAACAGATCAACTTGCCCAATAGAACTTGGCCCACCAAAGTAATCACTAAAGCTCCCCGCTGGCTTTCCACTGATTTAAGAGACGGTAACCAGTCCTTGCCAGATCCAATGTCGGTTCCAGAAAAAAAAGAATACTTCCATAAATTAATTGATATTGGGTTTAAAGAAATCGAAGTTTCGTTCCCCTCTGCTTCGCAAACTGATTTTGATTTCACCCGATACGCCGTTGAAAATGCGCCAGATGATGTAACTATTCAAGTCTTGACCCAATCTCGTGAACCATTGATCAGAAGAACAGTGGAATCGGTAAAAGGGGCCAAGCGTGCTACCATTCATACATATTTGGCAACCTCTGATGTATTCCGTGAAGTTGTTTTCGGTATGAGCAAACAAGACGCTATAGACAAGGCCATTGAAACTACAAAATTAGTGAGATCATTAACTAAAGATGACCCTAACATGCAAGACACTGAATGGAATTTGGAGTTTTCTCCAGAGTGTTTCTCAGATACGCCAGTTGAATTTGCCGTTGAGATTTGTGAAGCCGTTAAAAAAGCTTGGGAACCAACAGTGGAAAACCCAATGATCTTCAATTTGCCTGCCACAGTTGAAGTTGCTGGTCCTAATGTTTATGCTGATCAGATTGAATACTTTTGTCAAAACATAACTGAACGTGAAAAGATTATTGTCTCCACCCATACTCATAATGACCGTGGCTGTGGTGTCGCTGCTACCGAATTGGGTATGTTGGCTGGTGCCGATAGAGTGGAAGGTTGTGTGTTTGGAAACGGTGAAAGAACCGGTAATGTTGACTTGGTCACGGTGGCATTGAACTTGTACACCCAAGGTATTGCGCCAAATTTGGACTTTTCCGATATCGAGAGCATTATTGAGGTTAGTGAACGTTGTAATAAAATCCCGGTGCCCGCAAGATCACCTTACGGTGGCTCACTTGTGGTGTGTGCCTTCAGTGGATCTCATCAAGACGCCATTAAAAAGGGTTTTGCTAAACAAAAGGGAGACAAATGGGCTATCCCATACTTGCCATTAGATCCAAAAGATATTGGCAGAACTTACGAAGCCGTGATTAGAGTCAACTCCCAATCAGGTAAAGGTGGTGCTGCCTGGGTCATCCTTAGATCTTTGGGATTGGACTTGCCAAGACACTTACAAGTTGCCTTTTCAGGATTGGTGCAAAACACTGCTGACCTGTTGGGTAGAGAATTGAAGGTTGATGAAATTGTCAACTTGTTCAACGAACAATACTTGGTGAGTGCCCCTTTAAGCATTCAGGATTTTGAAATCACCAAGAATAAAAACGATGAAAGAGAAATTGTTGCTCAATTAAATGATGGCATCACCATTAAAGGTCAAGGTAATGGTCCTATCTCTGCTTTTATTGATGCAATTTCTAACAAGTTCGGTGTTTTGTTTGAAGTTGTAAACTATCAAGAACATTCTTTGGGAGGTGGTTCTAGTAGTAAGGCAGCAACTTATATCGAATTATCATATGTTAATGCCAATGGTGAAAAAGTTACTAGATGGGGTTGTGGTATCAATCACGATGTGTCACAAGCCTCAATCGAAGCCATTCTTAGTGTTGTAAACTCTTTGATTAAAAAGAATGAATTAACTGTATAGTGAATATATGTTGAACTCGGGAATCAATATTTCTTTTTGGCTGCTAAATTTTTTGTTGTGTGGATTAGGGCTATAGCCCTAACCTGCACACACACTTTTTCTTAGTGGTGACCATTATCACCCAATGCGCACTGTTTTTCCGGTTTTTTACTGGTTACAACCACCAACTTTTACAGTTTCGCACTGGAGCTGAGTAGTTTTTTTTCTCTCCTACAGTCGTTTTCCCTATAGTAAAAAATTCTTTTTTTTTTTTTTGAAAACTTCCTTTAACCTTTCCTTCTATCTTAATCAATCAACCATGTCCTCATTTGAAAAAGTTGTTGTTATTGATGGTAAAGGCCATTTGTTGGGTCGTTTAGCCTCTATTGTTTCTAAACAAATCCTTAATGGTCAAAAAGTCGTCGTTGTCAGATGTGAAGAATTGAACATTTCTGGTGAATTTTTCAGAAACAAATTAAAGTACCACGACTACTTGAGAAAAGCTACTAGATACAACAAGAAGAAGGGTCCATTCCATTTCAGAGCCCCATCTAGAATCTTATACAAGGCCATCAGAGGTATGATTCCTCACAAAACTGCCAGAGGTAAAGCAGCCTTGGAAAGATTGAAGGTTTTCGAAGGTGTCCCACCACCATACGACAAGAAAAAGAGAGTTGTTGTTCCTCAAGCTTTGAGAGTCTTAAGATTGAAACCAGGTAGAAAATACACCACCGTTGGTAAATTATCTTCAGCTGTTGGTTGGAAATACGAATCAGTTGTTGAAAAATTAGAAGAAAAGAGAAAAGTCCAATCTGCTGAATACTACGCCAAGAAGAAGGCTTTGACCAAAAAATTGAACGCTGCTAAAGCTTCTACTGCTGAATCTGAAGCCGCTCAAAAATTAGCTGCTTTCGGTTACTAAGCATCGGAGTTTTGTATATTATGAAATAAGAGAAATCCATATATCAACCAACTAGGGATCTTTTTTTACTTGTCGCCCCATATATATACATTGGGTGTATTAGTAAAAGGAAACCACACCCACACAAATAACAAATAAATGTCATTTAATTGTACGAGTAATTCATATATTTTTACAAAGTATTTAACTAATTGTAGAATTGTTACATAATAAGTACATCGTATATGGTAGTCTCTCAAACCATAATACTTTTTAGAAAATTCTTAAGCCCTCTTCGTTTAGATGTATTGCTTCCGTTCTTATGATTCTGAAGTCGTTTCCATTTTCTTATCAAGGTGTCGAGACAAGTAACATCACCTGTAGATTTGTCAACAAACGTTTGCTGACAGGTCAAATAATACCCAACGTCGAGATTAAATGGTAGGTAATTGTCTTCTTTAATGTTCAATAATAATGTAGGGTACCGTTCAATCTGTAAGTCATGAATTAGTCTTGGTGAAGGTATGCTGTGCAATGTCGAGAACTGGTATTTCTTTCCCAAGTGAACTAGTTTTAGCTGATCGATATATATTTCTTTATTGAATAAATTATGCTGGTGGTAGAATAAATAGACAAACAAATGGTTCACTGTTAAATCCTCAACAGTTATCTTCTTATGTAAATATATATTGATCAAACACACAACAGAGCATAATTTGATGTTGATATTGGCATTACCATCGTAAACCACCGTGATTTCTGATACTTCGGTTTCTTCTTCAGGGATCCTCGAAGATAGATAGTTCATAAGGTATTGGGAATTGTATTGTTGGGACTTGTCTGAAAGTGTCAAGCACGAGTCACAGGGTGACAAAATGGATGTTGGGGTGGTCATTCTGTGTGTTCATGTACTAATGTGTTGGAATATGTAGTTACAAAATCTGACTGCTTTTTTCGAATAAAAAGTGGGTCAATCACGAATATATATAGGATAAATTAAATTGTTTAGGAGTGACAAGAATTTTAAATTGTGTTCTGTGTACTTTTTTTTTAGTCTATCATGATTTGCTCTCGTATGTATAACACTATATTGACCCCCTATTTCCTTGTGGTGCATTATTTTTTTGGATAGTTCTCACAGTAGTCTGTTGTCAATCAATCTTTTATGGTTGTTGCATGCAGATATCCTCGAAACCTTTTTTTGGTCGGTGGGGAAAACGTGTCGAGTCTGATCTTTTGAGAGTCAATAACTATTAGTGACAGCTAGGCTCATTAAGCCACCTCACCTGGGCTACATCCTCACAGTTCCAATAAATATTCGTGGTGGAAATAGCTTTTTTTTTATTACTCCAGATCGTCCCCCATTATTTCCTCCCTCCCCGCCATTTTGATTGTTTAATTAGTTCCACAAAATCTACCTCGCAAACATTAGCGATACTGCACATAACGTTAGAAAATATGAAATTCCTACTACTAACTACTCTTAGTATAGGGCACTGAATTGTCCTCCCCCACTTCTCCTGGTCTGACTATACTGGTAACATCAGAATACAAGTGTTCGTACATTCTATGTCTTTAGAGTCATTCTTGAAAAGTGGCCCAACTAATTATTGGGTTGTACACACTACTATTTATATACACACCGTTCTTATTGTTCATGGTGTAGGGGCGTGCATCAAACAGTGACAACCTCATCACACAATAATTCAATGAACCCAATTTTCCTATTGTCAACAATATAACACTGCTTTATGTCACCCAACTTCTTAAACAATTGCACCAACGAAAACTCATCCAAATTGTATTTCAGAAGATTTTCAATAACTATAGTGTCTCGGTTGATGACACCTACCATTTGCTGTAGATTATTCAGAAATTCGTAGTTGATCAAACTATGATCTAACCCTTCAATCTTTAGGAGTACCTCCGGCGAAGTAGAATTAATATATGTAAGCTCTGACAATTGTGGCAACAAACGTATTAATATATTATTTATATTGTTTGATATTATATACTTTATCATCTAAAACTTAACAACAAAAGACAAAAAAAAGACGTGTGTTTTTTTTTTTGGTGTCTTTTTTTTTTTCTCTCTCGCCCTTTACTCTTCAACAACCTCTTCAACCTTTGGCTTTTCTTCATCGGTTTCGCCTTTTCTGGCCCTGACCACAGTTTTGATTCTTTGGTCACTGACTAATAATCCGTATCTTCTGTATTGTTTAATCAATTGAGCCAATTCACTGCCTTCTTTGTTTTCTGCATTCGTGGCAAAAACATATCCCAATTCGGCAAAATACTCATAACTCAATTTCAATTTGAAATCGGGCTTCTTAGCATCTTCAACAATCTGTCTCATGGTTCTCAATTTATTTTCTTCGGTCAACGGAGTGTTATACCCTTCGCCTGATTCTAATTGGACACCCAAATTTCTAAGAGTGTTAAACAATCCAGCACGGTGTGCTTGGATCATACCACCATGTTGATTGATCTTGAATTCACGGTAATACTCTTTGTATTCGTCAATGGTGGCCTTTCTCGTACCTGTCCATCCCAATTTAACCAATTCTTCTTTGGTGACATCTAATTTGACACTTCTTGGTGTTAAACGGAACACTCTCATTGGGTTGAAAACCCCGGTGTACAAAAACCCAAATATGAACAAACACTTGATAATATGAAATCCAAAAAATACACATTGAGCACCCACACCTACAGTATCATATAAATCTGCAAGTAAAGTTTCGGCAAATCTGTCCTTGCCAAACTGCACCAATACCCATGCCATCAATTTCGTCATTTGATTGGTAAGACAAATTCCCGGAGTAGGACTTATGAAATCAGGTAAATCGGTGTATAACCAGCATGCCAAAAATGCAAGGAACGAATAGAACCCAAAGTCGTTGAACTGCCAAACTGGAAGGATTAGTTGACCGGGCCACACTGTTTCATTAATCAAATCATTGTCATTAACAGGAACTGCTTGTTTCTGTGAGTCTTCATCAAAAATAAAATTTCCATCTTGAGTCAAGTACCCAGGAGAGACTGATTTCTTGAACCCAATAGGTTGGGCATGATAAAATACACTTGGTCGTAATGAAATGGGTAATGTTCTAAAAACTTTGTATAAATCTTTAAAAACGGTGGTGGTTTTCACTTGGAAACAGTAGTCCTTTTCCATATCATCGTTGAATCTAAGATATATATCGAGGTATCCTACCTCTGAATCTGTTTCTGTGGTCTTTTCGGTATCTGACATTGTCTTGGTGGAGTTAGTTTGAAACTAGAGTTAAGTATAAGATGGTCAAAAAATAAAAAATCTCGACACCGGAGAGGAGGAGGAGGCTGGAAAAAAAAAAAAGTGAAAATCTTTATTGTGTGTTGTTTGTTGGTGCGGGTGTATCGTAAATGCAGGATATGTGGCCCTAAAAAATGGAAGTTTTTCCATGAATTTCTACGAATGTAGGTGAACAGATTGTGGGTGTGTTGGTGATGATTTGAAGTTACGGTGTAGAGACGTTCAGGGTATACACCTTGTCCTTTAGTTTGCTGTATGAATCTAACGGTTTATATTGACTACAAAATTTTTCCTGGTTGGGGGAGAAAGTGGGGTGGTGGTGGGATGAGTGCGGCATTTTAAATTTATCCAAGATTAAAGTACATGGTGAGGTGTTAAATGATCCCGTTGTAATCAGTTGGCAAGACTCAACCAATAAAATTTTGGAAGACGGCTGTTAGAATTGCGTTGTGACTTCATTGCTTAAGTTTGTTAGACAAGAGTTTGTAGGTGGTGGTAAAATCATTTTTTGGGGCAATTTTTGCACGGAAAAACAGGGAAAATATGCTGGCAATTTCACATCTCTTGTAAATAAAAAGCCAAAGGTTTTATTGTAGACATGCTGCCTTAGGTATCGTGGATATTAATACTGTTATATCAACGGTTGGGTTAATTAGTTAATGCCAACTAACTATGCTATTAATCTATTTCTAGTAAGAATAAAACTCAGAGAAAGAGAAAGGTTGGATTGCAAATATGTGTTACATCTCCTTCATAGACTAACCACTAGAAATCTATTGATGGGTATCATTCATAGTTGACAGTATGCTTGCAGGCACTACACATTCTACTAATCGTACAGGAAACACTTCCCTTAGTCTGGGTTAAATCAGAACATACCTCAACAGGATCTAAGCAGGTATTACTCTGACGGGCCATATGCAAGTAATCACTAAGAACAAATTCACGCGATTGTCAAAACATGACAGAGACAATCTCTAGAGTCGGAAGTTGACAGGGCACAACACCATGATGTAGCCCATTAATCCAAGCATACACGCGTACCTGAAAACAATTAGACCTATTTTTAAAGTTGTTTTGACATCATCAAAAAATGTTAGTATTTGCGTTTGATTATCCCTTTCAAGTGTACGCGTCGTGTGGATCGAGTGGCCATATCAATTGCAAAGGTTTGGTGGCGAATGTAGAAAGGCTAGCGTATGAAAGGGAATGTTTATTGCTATATCTGGAATCGACATAGCCTCAAAATGAATTTCTTTTTTAGTGCATTTTTGTGTAATATATTGATCCGGTACACAAAAAATAGTCAGCTACTATGCAGTATCATCACTAAATCCTGTTGTGACAGTGTTTATGAAAACGCCTAAACCGGTTAGAATAGAAATGAGTAGAAACGATTGAGGAGTGACGAGCTATATGTTCAAGCTTGGGTTGGGGTGTTGTAGTTGCTGTTAAAGATCAATAATCAAAGGTAGTCAATGAGATGGGAAGAAGTGGTAACATGTCAGCTTATTATTCGGGATACAAAAAAGCCTTGTTGAAGGAAAAAAAATATTTCCTTGGCTTAAACATCGCTGGCGTTGTAGTATAGTACCTGCCTTGTACCAAACCGTACGTCGTGTGGTAGTACTATTCGCTCTACAGACGAGCAAACCCGCAAAACAATAAAATAAATACCACGACAATAGGAGAGAACAATTTCTGGCTTAACACGACACGAAATTTTTTTTCTTAATTGTTTTGCTTTAAATTTAGCCGACAAACGAAGAAAAAAACCAATTTGGGTTAAAAATTTTTTTTCATTATCTCCAAATTAAAATAGGCACAGCCAACAACAACAGTAGCAGAATTGTACAGGACAAAATAAATGATGAAATTATTTACATTTACTTTTGCGTATCACCTTTGTTTTTTTTTTACTCTCCTCTGTTTCATATTTAATGAACAATTAGTCCAAATCAAGAACAATTTTTTTTTTCTTTCTTCATCTTTCTTTTTTTTTTCTTGTTTCTTGGCTTTCCTCCCCTTAACTGGTTTTTTTTCTTGACATTCATCCGTTTACCGTTTAGTACTTTCCTTCTACCAAGAAATTCAAGGAATCATCGTCAAAGAAACTACACACATTCGATCGCTATGTTGTTGAAATCTTTATTCCCATCAATCTTGGCTGCTACTTCATTCGTTTCTTCCGTGGCTGCCGAAGATTTGCCTGCTATTGAAATTGTTGGTAACAAATTCTTCTACTCCAACAATGGATCCCAATTTTACATCAAAGGTATTGCTTACCAACAAAATAACTTGGACTCCAACGAATCATTTGTTGACCCATTAGCTAATCCTGAGCACTGTAAAAGAGATATTCCATACTTGGAAGCTGTCGACACCAATGTCATCAGAGTTTATGCTTTAGACACCAGTCAAGACCATACTGAATGTATGCAAATGTTGCAAGATGCCGGTATTTATGTCATTGCCGATTTGTCCCAACCAGATGAATCCATCAACAGAGACGACCCATCCTGGGATTTGGATCTTTTTGAAAGATACACTTCTGTTGTCGATTTGTTCCACAACTACACTAACATTTTAGGTTTCTTTGCCGGTAATGAAGTCACCAACAAGAAATCAAACACTGACGCTTCTGCTTTCGTTAAGGCTGCTATCAGAGATACCAAAGCCTACATCAAAAGCAAAGGTTACAGAAGTATTCCAGTCGGTTACTCTGCCAATGATGATTCCGCCATCAGAGTTTCATTAGCCGACTACTTTGCTTGTGGTGATGAAGACGAAGCTGCTGACTTTTTCGGTATAAACATGTACGAATGGTGTGGAGACTCTTCTTACAAAGCTTCTGGTTATGAATCTGCTACCAACGATTACAAAAACTTGGGTATCCCAATCTTTTTCTCCGAATACGGTTGTAATGAAGTTAGACCAAGAAAATTCACAGAAGTGGCTACTCTTTTTGGTGACCAAATGACTCCAGTTTGGTCTGGTGGTATTGTTTACATGTATTTTGAAGAAGAAAACAACTATGGTTTGGTTAGTATCAAAGACAACACTGTTTCAACTTTGAAAGACTACTCCTACTATTCATCAGAAATCAAAGACATCCACCCAAGTTCCGCTAAGGCTTCTGCTGAATCTGCCTCCTCCATTTCCAGAACCACTTGTCCAACCAACACCAACAATTGGGAAGCATCTACAAACTTGCCACCAACCCCAGATAAAGAAGTGTGTGAATGTATGAGTGCCTCATTGAAATGTGTTGTTGACGACAAGGTTGATTCAGACGACTACTCAGACTTGTTTTCCTACATTTGTGCTAAGATTGACTGTGATGGTATTAATGCTAACGGAACCACAGGTGAATATGGTGCTTACTCCCCATGCCACAGCAAGGATAAATTGAGTTTTGTCATGAACTTGTATTACGAACAAAACAAGGAAAGCAAATCTGCTTGTGACTTTGGTGGTTCTGCTTCATTACAAAGTGCCAAGACTGCTAGCAGCTGTTCTGCTTACTTGTCCTCTGCTGGCTCTTCAGGATTAGGTACCGTATCTGGTACCGTCAGAACCGACACTTCTCAATCGACTTCTGACTCTGGATCTGGATCTTCTTCCTCCTCCTCCTCTTCTTCTTCCAGCTCGTCATCTGGTTCAAGTGGTAGTAAATCTGCTGCCAGCATTGTTTCTGTCAACTTGTTGACTAAGATTGCCACTATCGGTATTTCTATCGTTGTTGGTTTCGGTTTAATTACCATGTAATATAATTTTTAAAACCGTGATTCAAATATATATTTACATACACGTATAATAGTTAAAAATGGAAATACAAATTGTGTTGAAAACTATCTTGGTGTGAGTCTAACAAAGTATCTCACGAGTGTACTCTCCAAGTAACTACTAACTCCTTGGTTTAACAATTCCTTCCGTTATCTTCTGATCTTGTAATTGATGTAAAATATTTGAGTTCTTCTGCCTGGAATTACCTAACACTTTGTGCCAACTAGTAATGGTTGTCATCTGTCATTTCATATCTTTGTCAACTTGTAGGCGAAAAGTATAAAATATCCAAACACTTGAGACGTTTTTCAAAAGTGACAGGTAAACCCAGCTCAATGAAATGGAGGAAGGATTTTGGGTGGTTTGATTTAGTTTCAATCCAATCGTCAATCCTGAAATATGGTTGGCTCTCTTAATACGATACTCTAATGTTACTAGTGGTGGCCCAATACTTGCCACGAGTCCGTCAGCTTCTTGGTGTAATTTGCATTTGTTGCAGCATATTCTGCTAAAAGAGTTGTGGAGACTAGTTGTATATTTAAAATGACAGGTATTGATAACCTGATCAAGGATTTCCACCAAGGTTATTTTAAACTAAAGGTAGTAATGCAAAAACCCTAACTTATAGAACTTCTTTGAGGTTGGTGTCACACATCTGTAGAACATGTTTTTTTATGAATAGCAAGGTCCTTACATAATTTCGAAAACACAATGTTATAAAAATATTTCCTTTGCAAGGCGTTATCAATTCGGGAAATATCAAAAATGTAAACTACAAAAAAGAATTGAACAAAAAGGTATACATAAAAATACATGGTATATAGAAAAATTGGGGTATACGGACTGAACCTTCTATCCCCGCAATGACCTCATCTCACTCAGGTTTACCATTCAAGCTAATGGCTCACTGTTCTCTAGCTCAAAGCGGTTTGCAACTACCGAATTAGACAGGTTTGGAAAAGGCATGCTAGCTCAACACGTTACTCTTCAATTATCATTTTACGGATCTCCCAGTAATGGTCAGTATTAAACTCGCTGGTTGTGTCAATGAACCAATGGTTAATTTTCTTCTCGATCTTTGCTTGCTCTTTTTGGAATTTATCCACGAGTTTGCGACTAATTTCAAAATCCAGATGCTGTGTTTCGTTATTCTTGCTAGGGGCTGTGGCTGTTGCAGTGGTTGAAGTGGTGCGTTGGGTAAACTGGCTCAATCCCCTAACTGGTGACTGTAGCTGTTTCACAGCTAAATCGGGTATATCGTCAAACACATCATGTTCGCTTTCGATGTTAATCCATCGTAGGTTCTGTTCGTCGTAGACCATATTTCCTTGTCGTTTCTTAGTTTTGTTTTCTTTGTGAGTAATCAAAGACGGCTTTTCAAATCGAATCAAGTCTATATCATTTCCTTCCCACCTATTTTTTTCTTTGTTTAGTTTCATATTACTAATGGACGGATATGTAACGGGCACCTCGCTATTGTTATTTAAACACCTTACAGTCCCCATCTTCTTGTGGTGAGGATGATAAGATTTGGTTTCCTTGAATTTGCTAAGTAGCTGATTCTTGTTATAGAATGACGGAATTCTATCCAACTTCTGTTTCACTCGATTGTCACATTTGAACTCTCCATAAGATTTATACTTCTTTAGTGTGGGCGCATTACTTCGAAGTGTGGGCATTGACGGTTGTATTCGCAATTTAGTCTCAAAATCTTTATCAAACCCTTGGGCAAAATCCTCGACGTCATCTCTGACATATTCGTAATTCACGGTTTTCTCATCATCCAACTGGTCCAAAAGAGTCAAGTTTTCATTGGTCAACTTGTTGAAATCTTTTAACCGCAACGTTTGATTCGGGTCATAATCTTTATGTCGTTTCTGCATCAATTCTCTTTGCTCTCGTTCCGCCTCCCGTTGCTTGGCAACCTTTGTGGCTATTAATCGTTGATTCATTTGTTGGTATATACTCTGGTTCTTATTGAATCCGTCCCACTCAAACTCCTGATCTGAAAATTCCGATGTAAGGTCAGTCTCATTCTCTTCACTATATTCGCTCAATGTCTCTCGTGTTATTCTTTTCCCATTTATTGACCTCATATTTGGTGATTGGCCCGTTATGGCAAACAGCGGCGACAGTGCCAGCAGCGGGAAAGAAAACTTGTTGATTTTGAGTGTTTCTCCGTCGTGGTAATCTATACCTTCAATGTCGCCAAATAGCTCATCCTCTTCAGAAAACTGTCGAAGTAACGTTAATTTATCAGATACCATCGATAATAGTTATAACGGGTATGCATGAATTGAAAATAATATATATATAAGGTTTTGAATGGGGTAAAAAATTCAAAAAAAATATATATACTAGGGACAGATCAGAAACTTGGTTTCTTTTTTTTTTTCTGCTGTTGGTGAATCTATGTGTTTTGTTTACAAATCGGGTTGAAACATCAATTTCATCAATCGCACACGACCACTTGATTGCTGACTAAAATAACTACAAACAGAGTCGTACCATAACAGTGGCCACAGACCAAGGATTGGAAATCTTTAGCAGTGCTCAGGTCGATCAATACTTGCAGCAAAAAAAACAAAAAAGAAATGCTCTCAGCAGGATTCGAACCTACGATCTCCTCATTACTAGTGA
>OKKB01000202.1_pt1 | contig 30439 bp, 15 predicted proteins | sample 1613931 | NCBI WGS metagenome assembly OKKB01 (sample SAMN04436893, study PRJEB24849) | human gut metagenome | biome: human gut; feature: NICU; material: stool | host: Homo sapiens | place: USA: Saint Louis, MO | collected 2012-02-08
ATTATTCCAAGAATTGATTATATATGATCCTAATTTAATGGAAGGAGAAATCACATTTTTCCGAGATTTGTTGAATTTAATCATTTCTAAAAATTTGAAAATCTCATTAGCTAGTGTTTCTCCAACTTCATTGAACACCGATACAATTTTCCCATTTAATACTAGTTTTGATTTATATTCTGGTGCTTATGAATGCTATTACGAATTATTGAAAATACTTGGTGTTGACATTTTGACTCAAGATACTATTAATTTACTTTGGGTATCGATGAATATTAAACCTTGTTTAGAATTGAAACAATTTATCAAATTATGGTTAGAAAGCAGTTTAGACAAAAATTGGTTTGCTATATTAAATTCTTTATTCAAATTAAGTTCCAAGAAATTGATTGGTCCATTTATCGAAACTAATTATCAACAAAAATTATTACCTTTACTGCAACGTCAAAAAAAGAAGAATGCACAAAATGTTGATTTTAGAGATGAAGAAATTGAAAATATTGTTGGTGGTGATGAAAGTTCCGATATGGATAAAAATGAACCTATATCTTGGGAATTTAAATTGTTCATTTATGAAATGTTAAATCATTTGTTGGATTTAGCACTGGGGAATTCACAATTAATCGAAAGATTGAAACTGAAAATTCCTGATATTGTCAAACTTTCATTTTTAGGATCAACTTCTTCCATAACAGAAATAAAATTAAAAGGTATTGAATTGTTGAATAGATCATTAGCGTTATTTGGAGAATTAGAAGATCCATTGTATCCAAGTGTTTCTATTTTGGAACAACAACAAGCACAAATAATCAGTGCATTAATACCTTGCTTTAGTCCTGGTAATGATTATAAAGTTATTGTCAATGCCATCAATGTGTCTTCCAAATTTATTAATCTTCCAAGAATTAAATTCTATTCAAAGCAAAGAATTTTGAAAACTTTGATTTATTTATTAGAAGAAATTTCATCCAATAAATTTGTTCGTTTTGGATTTTTAGAAAGCATGTCAGAATTTGGTAGAAAATCTATTCAATTGGCAATTTTAAATTGTTGGGCAGTATTAAAAATTGATTCTTATGAAGATCCAGAAAATATTGAACCCGAGTTTGAAGAGACATTAACCAATTATTCAGCATTATTGACATCACTTTGGATATTGGTGTTACGAGAATTTTCTACATTGAAATATAGTGAATCATCAAGCAGAGAATTGGAGATTTATGGTAATTATTGGATAAATTTGATTAGTGTATTGAGTTTAGAACTGGAACGTGATAATGAATTTATTAATCAATATTTACCAGGTGATGCTCAGAATTTCTTTTTCATTTTGTTCAGTCAATGTATGGAATCTTTAATTAAGAACCGCAAAGTTCCAGAGATTTTGACTTCAGTGAAAAGATTAGTTAAAAATCCAACATTGGTTACACTTTTATTTAATGATGAAATATTTGGAGAAATTGTTGATTTATTCGATAGATTAATTTTAATTGATGATGACACCGAAATTCAATGTTCTCTTGTGGAAATTATTAGTAGTTTATTCCAAACATTTGTTCAATGCCATCAAGATAATTTGGAATGTGGATTTGATAAGTTGTTTGAGTTGATTAGAATTTCCATGTTACCTTTATTCCGTATATTACCCTTTTTACGTTCAGATTACGATGCCAATAACGAAACTAATCAATTGTTACTTAAACATGTTGGAGATGCAGCGAATTTATTAATTTTGAAAAAAGCTTTAGAAAGTTTATTGAAAATGATTGATTTACTCCCGACAATTGTTAGAACTGATTTATATTCTTGTTTGTTGTATATCTTATCAAAGATTTATGAGAGTCGAAATAAATTACTAATTTCCGTGGTTGTGCCATTTTTGAAAAAAATTGTTATTGATACCAAAGAGTGTGCTCCTGAATTAATTAATATTTTCTACAAAACCATCCGTCTGTATTTTGAAATTGAAGTAGAAAACAATTATTCTATTATAACAATGTTAATACTTGTGACTAATGGTGGGTTAACCTTAAATGCAGATGAATCTCAAAAATTGAGTAATGCTTTGTTGCAATTGTTGGAAAGTAAAGATACAGCACCTACTGGAATTCAGTGTATTAAATCATTAATACAACTTTCTTACGTGCTGAAGGAAAATAATTTGGTGGTCAAATTTTTGATTAGTGATCTAATAAAACACATTACTAGAGTAAATGAAACTAATCATATAGATTTGAAAATTGCCATTGAAATATTAATGTTGTTTACAAGATTGGTGATCAATGATGAACAGAAACAAGTGGCATTATATTCTATAATCATTCCCGTGTTAGTTAAATCTGTGGATGAAGTTGACAATTTATATTTACATGAGAAATTGATTGTCTTGGTACGGCAAAGTGCAAGTAGCTTTAAACAAGTTGTCAACAAATATCTCGATGACAACCAAAAGAAACTAACTGAAGAAATTGTTACTTCAAGTGTTGCAAAAAACACCGTTGCTAACCAATCTGTTGATTCTTTTGATCAAGTTCCAGAAATTCAATTAAAGACATTTGGTGTATAGAAGAAGTAGTCAGTTGTTAGGTAGGTAGTTATAATTAAAGAAACCTTAGATCTATTGGTGATATATTTGACTATAGTAGTGACACTTTAAGCAACAACAACAACAACAACAATCACATACAAAAAATAATATATTATAATCGCACTCTCTCTTGGAAGAGTGGTCGTCAACTAAACTTGTCACACACCAAGAAGTTAAACACGCATTTTAGTTGCTCTATCTAATTTTTTGAACTAATTAACACGCCCTATCTATTTTCCAATTGACACTGATCAATCCCTCTCTATACACAGTATATACAGTATAATAATGACATAATAATATTATTATTTGGAAAACAATTCTTATACACTCTTTTCTTATATTCCAATTAAGTTCAATTATTAAATTTTGTTTAAATTTTCATTTAAGCTTGACTAAGATTATCGTATATAAACTATACTTTATATTCCTATTTGCCTCCTCACCCCATATATATTTGACACCAAGATAAAGCAAACCGTTAGATAATGCCGCCACCATCTACCCCAAATCCCCGTACAAGTAATGTCCTACCAACGAATCAAGAACAATCAGAAGACATACCATCTCTGTCTTCTTCACCGAATTTTTCTAGATACGAAGAAGCCAACACACTAGATTCAATGCAACGGTTTAGAAATGCCTCAAACACCACCAATAACACTAGTCTGTTTTCAAGGTTAAACTCAATAAATTTGGTTTCTGATTATATGTACCGAAATCTTCATGCTGAATATAATGACCATGCAATAAATGAACCAGATGCACATTTCCGATCACGCATACTTCGACATATCAGTGACATGCATAGATTACAAAATCATTTCAACGAACTAATAAACACACGAGAGCAAAGAAATACATTGGATCATGAATTGGCTATAAATACAATCCCTGTGCAATTGAGAAATTTATCTAGGGAATTGACAAGAAATGACAATAGAGAAGCATATTACATCGAAACAACAGATGAAGATGATCAAAGTTTCCAAGAGGATGATGATCCAAATGTGATCTATTACTCAGACAACCACGATGAATCTGATGTCATTGAAGTTGACGATGATGAGAGTGCACTCAGTGATGATGCGTCTGCCGCTCTTCGACAAGATGTACGGAATAACGAGAGGCTAATAGTAACATCAGCACGAAACAATAGTGCCTTGTATCCTTATAGATCTTCTTTACTAGGGACAACAAGTGCCCTTCCATTGAGAAGACAAAATGCCATTCGAATACGCCAACCACCAAATAAACAGGGAGAAGAACATGCCAAATCAACAAACAAAGATGGAAACTTGATTACTGAAGTACTTAACGAGGAAGCAAATGCGTTGCGAACAGATATTAGTAAGTTTTATCAAGCATTACAAGCACTGGGCTGCTTTCAAGGAGAGTCTCCGTTGTTTGAGAAAAATTATCATGATCACGGTGCCAATTTCAGAGAATTATATCTAACCGGTCCGAACGGCGGTAGTGCGATGATAACAGAATATCGGCTTCTGAATTTAGATCAACGTATGGATGCATATTTACAGAGTAGAAGAAACCGTCTGCTTTGGCAAAAAACTACTCTTCCTATCCCGCCACCTCCCGCACTTGACAAAAAGAGATCTCGAGGAATCGCAAAAAGGACTTCCAAAAAACAAAAATTGATCCATAATACTGATGATGAAGTTGCAAAATATGTTGATGATGCACCATCTAATTTTCCGAAAACTAGGTGTACATATTCAAAAACCGAAAAGGAAGCTATAATGAATGGTTTACCAAGCAGTTTGTTGGAATCAGGTTCAAGTTATTCTGTTGGCATTTCTGCTGACCCATTATACAGATGTGATGTAAATTTCACTGATGTAAATAAAATAATTCATGGTGTTTTCAGTTTTACACCAGAAGAGAAGTCCCCTTTATTGTCAGTGCTATTAAAGCTACACAATTTTACCAAATTTTTCTGTGGCTTTAATGATTATGCCCAAAATTTACCCAGAAGCAAAATATTAGTAAGGAAACTTAACGTTTTGGATAGAATATCAATTGATAACAAAGTACATTTCAATAATTTTAAAACGCGTGGAGTAAATATTCCGTTTAATGGTCATTTAGTGGATTTTAGAAACCGGGATTTGCGGTTTTTGAATTATGATTCCAATGAATCATTTTCTTCCAGATTCAAAACAAACAGAGTTAGATTGCAATTATTGGAATGGATGAAGTTACATCCTTTTATTCAATTTAAAGAAAACTATTTTTTAAGTTTTTTGAGAGAAGTTAATGATAGTATGGGTTATATTTGTGAAGCCAAAATGAAGAAATCAACAAAGTCTCAAGCATTAAATACAGTGAAAGATTTTATTTCAAACTTGCATGAATTGACCAAAGATTTCCTGTTTATTAAAGACACGAATCTGCCACTACTTGAAGAACAACGAAAACAAAAACAATGTTCCAGACGTTACAAAGATTTATTTGTTGATGAATGGGAAAGATATTTAACTGGAAAATTGTGCCAGAATATAACTACCAAAGAATCCAACACTCTTATAAACGTTCAATTAAATTTCATTTTATTTGTTTTGGAAGTAGATTTATCTAAATTCTTGGATAATTTCATGGACTTTATTTTCCAACATTGTGATAACAATGATTATATCAATAATTATCGGAAAGTATACCGCAATATACTATCAGATGAAGCAAAGGAATCAGATAATTATCGAGCCATACTAATTTGTTCCATAGATAGAAAAACCGGGGCTATAGAAATACACAATACCCTCCCCTACTTGCATTATAAAGATCGATCAATAAAGAACACCAACTTTATATTGTCTAGTGATCATAATCTATCCACCTATTCTAGCAGAAACACCTACGTTTACGATGATTTTGAAATCTTTGAAGGTGAAAACGTGCCGTTGAACTCGGGGACATTTAATACTAGCATAAATCTTGACGGTCTGACTGAAGCAGTTGTCGACCTGAACTTAACCGGAACAGTAAAACTAGGCACGCCCGTCTGTGACATGGTTTAATATGATATTGATAGTTGTAAAAGTATTTCCCTAAAAAGGCAAGAAGAACATTAGTTCCCAAAAATATACATATATACAAGTACTAAATACATTCATTTATCATCACATTCCGTACAATTTACCAACCCCATCCTTTGGCTCCATCTCTATTGTCTTGTCTCTTTTTTCTAAAGAAATCTTTCCGACATTCCCTATAAGCATCAAAAAACTCTTGACATGCATACTTGTCATCCTGATTACGATATAAGCAATCCATAGAAGCCATTCTACTCTCTTCACATGGGTCATAAAATTTAGAAGGTTCTTTCATTGACCATTTGTATTTATGTCTATGACTTTTAGGATTGTCAGGATAGAATTTAAATTCCTCTACACCACCTTTAGTAAAATCAACTTTTGAAGTATCTTTTTCCACTTCATCTGATATCAATTTTGTGGGTTGCTGTTTTGTGGTAGGGGTGGTAGTAGCAGTAGTATTAGTATTCTTTGGAATTATGGGTGTATCTGCTTCCTTTTTAGTTTCAGTAATCTCCGTCATTGCTTTGAATATGGGGGCCAATTTACTATCCAACAAAGTAGATACATAAATTGGCAACCCAATAAAGAAAAATTAAATCGGTAGTGGCTCTAAAAATTGGAATAATTACACGACCTTTTCCCACAAAATTACGACGGAAGGAAAAAAAAACCAGGCAAGAAAACAGGAACAAACAAAAATTTTCCACTAATAAAAGAGAGATAAGTTTGTTGGGACCACTTTCAACATTATATTAAGAAACTATGGTTTTAGCAGATTTAGGATCAAGATTGAGGGGTGCTTTGTCATCTGTGGAATCTGGTTCTGATGACGAGATCCAGCAAATGATAAAAGATATCTGTTCAGCACTTTTAGAATCAGACGTCAATGTTAAATTAGTTGCCAAGTTGAGAGGCAATATCAAAAATAAAATCGACGAATCCAATGTATCTAAAGAAACTTCAGCTATGAATAAACGTAAAAAATTACAAAAGATCATTTTCGACGAATTGTGTGCGTTAGTTGACTCCAATGTCGAACCTCCAAAACCAAAGAAACTTTCTACATCAACCAAAACTATCAATGGGAAAAAAGTGAGATTGTCAAAAGAATCAAGTCACGTTATTATGTTTGTTGGTTTGCAGGGTGCGGGTAAAACCACGTCATGTACCAAATTGGCTGTCTATTATAAGAAGAGGGGATTCAAAGTTGGTTTAGTGTGTGCCGATACTTTCAGAGCTGGTGCTTTTGATCAGTTGAAGCAGAATGCCATAAAGGCAAATATACCTTACTATGGTTCGTATTTGGAACCAGATCCAGTTAAGATTGCATTTGAAGGGGTTCAAAAATTCAAACAAGAGAAATTCGATATTATAATTGTCGATACTTCAGGAAGACATAGACAAGAAGAACAATTGTTTACAGAAATGGTTCAAATTGGAGAAGCTGTCCAACCAACCCAAACCATAATGGTGATGGATGGATCTATAGGTCAAGCTGCAGAATCACAAGCTCGTGCATTTAAAGAAAGTTCTAATTTTGGGTCAATCATATTAACCAAAATGGATGGTCATGCCAAAGGAGGTGGTGCTATTTCTGCTGTTGCAGCTACAAAGACACCAATTGTCTTCATAGGTACTGGTGAGCATGTGGGTGATTTAGAGATTTTCAAACCAACCACATTTATTTCAAAACTTTTAGGTATTGGTGATATTCAAGGTTTAATTGAACATGTTCAGTCATTGAATTTGCACCAAGACGCAGGACATAAACAAACCATTGAACATATAAAGGAAGGTAAATTCACATTGAGAGATTTCCAAAATCAAATGAACAATTTCTTGAAAATGGGACCATTAACAAATATAGCATCGATGATTCCTGGTCTTTCCAATATAATGTCACAAGTGGGAGACGAAGAAACATCGAAAAAGATCAAAAATATGATTTATATCATGGATTCAATGACCATCAAAGAACTAGAAAGTGATGGTAGAATATTCATAAAGGAACCAAGCAGAATCGTCAGAGTAGCGAGAGGTTCTGGGTGTGCTGTTGTCGAAGTGGAGATGATATTACAACAACATAGAATGATGTCAACTATGGCCAAATCTGCCATGGCTGCACAAGGTGGTCAACCAGGCCAACCAGGAAACCCAATGGCCAACAATCCACAAATGCAAAGAATGATGCAACAGGCTCAATCAAACCCAAATTTTATGCAACAAGCCATGAATATGTTAGGAGGCGCCGGTGGCGGTGCTGGTGGCGCTGGGGGATTAGCTGGAATGATGAACAACCCTGCTATGATGCAACAAGCACAACAGATGATGAGACTGAATCCTCAAATGATGCAACAGGCTCAACAAATGATGAAAAATCCAGGAATGATGCAAAAGATGATGCAACAGTTTGGTGGTATGGGTGGTATGTAAAGAGAATTTTTGAAGTATAAATTTTACTTAGTTATTAATGTATTTCATTCGTTCTTATTTCATTTTAATTTCTTTGCATAGACATTAATAAATACACATATAAAATACAAACCTGCAAAAAGCAAAGACAAAGCATTACCTGTAAAAATCTGGTCTTGAAGTGTTCATACCATACTCAGATAAAGCATTACTTAAATCTTCCATTGTCAATACTATCTTTCCTTGCTGGTTACCTGCGTTCGAATGTGACTGCAGTGATTGTTGTTGATCACCTTCTCCATTATTATTAGCATTACCAGTCAAGGTCTGTTGATTTGCGTATTGTTGACCCTGTAGTAATAGTTTTGCACGAACCTGAGGATTAGAGGAATTGTACACAGCACTTGCACTTCTAATTCTGCTATATTCGTACGCATCCTGTGCAATATCACTAATGAACTTTTGGGTAGCAAGAGCCAACAACCGTTTAATCTTTATATCCGATGTCTCAAATCCATTTTTGGCCAAATAATAGTCAGTTACCGCGTCGGGAATAATCGGTGCAAAGTCGCCATCCATCAAATCGAGCACTTCCTTTAACGATTTATCTTTACGTGTAAGGTCTGGTAACTCGGGTATTACTGACGCTGGTGGGGTACCGTTAGCTGTACCTGTAGGATGAGCAGTTGATGAAGTAGCATCATTTTGAGGTTTTGCGCTATCATCAGTGTCGATCTTTGTCTCCGCTGTTTGGCTCTGGGATTGTTGGGGTTGTTGGTCGTCCTGTTTCTGTGTTTGTTCTGGTAATTCATCTGGGACAATCTGATCATCAACGTCATTAAACTCAACGTCCATCTCTTCGTCTTCTGGCTTATTTATGGGTTCACTCATTTGTTGTTATATTGATAATTTGTATTGGAATTGATAAATTGTTCACTTTGTTGCTGGTTTGGTATTATTGTTTTTTCGTTTTTGTTAGGATATATTTTTTTTTTGTTCTTCCAAAGAATTTGTGTGTGGGTTTCGATATTTTCCAGTTTCTAATATCTCAATAATCTATCACACTTCCTAATAGTTAGCAAAATTTTTTTAATTCTACAGTACAACCTGACTAACCCACGCTAGGTCATGACGAGTCGAAAACTAAACCCATATGAAAGTTCTACATTTGAAAATTCTTTACTGCTTAGAGTGGATGGGGCAATTGGTGCCATGTCGCTATCGCCCAACGGGAGAGACGCAGTTTTAGCAGGGCGACGAGGTCTTTTTATTATTGACTTAGATGACCCATTTACACCTCCAAGATGGCTACATCATATAACTTCTTGGGAAGTGGCCGACGTTCAGTGGTCACCTCATCATTTTGTAAAACCATCATGGTGTATTTCTACCTCGAATCAAAAGGCACTATTATGGGATTTAAAGAGACCGTCAAGTAACGCAATTGCAAGTATACTACATTCGCATAATAGGGCCATATCTGACATCAATTTCCACCCATTTGATCCTGAAATTTTAGCTACATGTGCAGTTGATAGTTTCATAATGAGTTGGGATATGAGAGCTCCAAGAAAACCAGTTGCAAAGTGGGCAGAATGGAGAGCTGGTGCAAGTCAGGTCAAATGGAATCACGAAAACCCCAACGAGATTGCGCTGTGTCACGATAGTTCATTTTACATTTGGGACACTAGAAAAGGTGCTTTACCTGTTGTTAAAATCGAAAAAGCTCATGAGAAAAAGATAAATGGGATTGATTTTACTCAAGGATTGAAAAACATTGTAACCTGCTCCAATGACAATAAAGTGAAATTTTGGAATTTGCAAAGCGACGAGGCTTCCAATTACATCTCAAATTTCAATTATTTTGATAGCGCACAAAACAGTCCGATTCGTCCCAGTGTAGTTATAGAAACCGATTTCCCAATAGCTAGAGCCAGAAATCTACCTTTTGGATCTGACAAAGCATGCGGAATAATGCCTTTGGCAGGAGGGAATAACTCAATTCATATAGTAAACTACGATGATGCTTACCGTGATTATTTACAAGAAAAAACCACACAAATATTAAGTAGCCAGCCCGTTTATTCATTTAAAGGACATCGAGGCCCTATAAAAGATTTTCTTTGGAGAACAAGACACGAATGTTACGAGGGCTTTGATTCTAGAAAGAAATGGAAAGACTACCAATTGGTGACATGGTCTTCAAAAGACTACGATTTAAAATTGTGGCAGCACGATGATAGGATTTACAAGGGTGTGAACTATGACCCTACTTTTTTTAATGTTTTCAAAGACGAACTGGACTCAGAAACCTCCCGACCGGAAACACCACGAGCAGAGCATGTTTATAAATATGATACCTTTTGCTGTGAACCACGAATAACGATAGATGATATAACAAAAACAAATGGTGGCGATTTGCTTTCTGCAATGACACTTTCATTAATTGCGGAGAAACATAAATTAGCCAATACGGAGTTTACACAGTTGAATCATCTCAACTGGATTTCAGGTGTTCGAATGGGACATAATGACTCTGCTGAGCGGAAGAACAGTTCCTCAAGTTTTGAAGATGATGGACCAACCAACTTGGGTGAGGAGGTTAGTATCGTTGGCCACAAGTTTCCTAAAATAAGATTTGAAAAAATATCCGTTTCCACTGGGGAATTGGTTATCAGTTTACGTGGGCCGCTACCTACACTAGAAAGTACTAGTTTGGACCGCAAAGATTCGGTTGAATCAAATGAAAACAATAATGCAGAGTCGGCAGTATCATTACGTGATAAGAGTATTATCAGTGAAGGCGATAAGGATACCGAAAAAATGAGCCACAAAGAAAGAGAGAACTTGCATACTGAATCTAATATTGAGAAATCCAAAGAAGAGTTTACAACTGATCAAAAATTGGTGTTTATACGTCTTGAAATTGGTTTTCCTAAGGCATATCCATTCTTGGAGCAAGTCAGTTCAGAGCAATTCAAATCAGCTAAAAAGTTTTCCAAGCTACAAAAACAGAACCAGATTAAGTTCAATATTGAAGAGACCCATGAGTTATCAACCTCTACCAAGAACATAATGCAGGAGAATTTGGACAATATTGCACAATTCTATACTAATAAGTATCAGCGATTTTGTCTAGAACCTTGTTTAAGATATTTGATGGGAGAGAAAGTGGAGCTTGATGACGATTTAATGATTGAGGGCAATCAAAATGGAACCGACAGTGGCGATAGTGAGGTTATCCAAGAAGTAGGTGATGAAGCATGGGTTGACGATTTAATCAACCAACAACCCGATATTCCGACATATTCGTCCGGCGAAGAAGAGGAAGGAGAAACTGGATTGGCCGATTTGATCCCTGCACATGACAGAACTCTATACCAAACAACTGATTCCGAAATTAAGGACGATGAAACACATTTGGGCCGAGTTAATGGGAAAGTACCTACTGTTGATAGTACACCTTTACCAAATGGGTGTGGTGCTATTTGGTCTCCCACCGGCCAATTGGTTTGCTTTTTTATACCAAAGTCAAAAGCAGATGGGGATGCACAGGAAGACAACGAGAGTAAGGCATTCCAGAAATTTAATATTTTTAAATTTACAGACGGTGGGTTTAGTCTGCCACACCATCAAAAATCCGAGTCTATAGGATCCGAGTCTGGGACTCAAGACGACTGTGATTCAGATAATTCTTCTGAAGATGACAATGACAATCGATCAGTTTCTTCTTCTTCATCCGATGGCAGCTTTGCCAAAGATTGGGATGAAATGTTACTGAATGACGCACCGAGAGTAAGAGTTCAGGGATTGTTCAAAACTAGTCTTGGCTTGGGTAATTATTTTGATCACGAAAGCAGTCACAAATCATCATTGAATAGATTGACAAGCAATGGGGGTACAGCTTCCAACTACAAATCATCCCTTAAAGGTGACAGAAAGAAGTTAACTGATGCAATTCAACTGAGAAGAAAAAATATTGTGGGTATATTTGATTTTGGACATTTGCTCCCTGATAAATACGAACTTGCACGAGAGTACAGAGTACTAGGAGACTCGCCAGAAATACTAGCAAAGCACAATTCTTCAGTGGCTCTAAAATATGGGCTCAAAGAAATTAGTGACGTTTGGAAAATACTTGAAATGATTCTCATTAAACAAACACAATATTCAGACATCATTGATGACTTTTATCCAAATTATAGCTTGAATATCCCTGTTCAGACTGAAATTGGCGATAAATTTCTCTATAAATCACGATTTTATTGGAATACACACCCCTTTGGAAGTTCTTGGCTTATTAAAGAGATTTTCGATTATTTTGAAAGGAAATTGAATGTACAAATGTTGGCGATGATGGCATGCATATTGTATGAGAATCCTAAAAACTTGAAAGTGGCCAGTGAATTAATGAATGTCCCTGTTCACACACCTTATCAAGCTTTGCCACCACCTCCTATAGTATCATTGAGTGCTTGTAACAGTACCATATTTGGGCTTTCTTATGGGAAAACTACAGTTAGCGAAGATACCGGGTACGATCATAGAAATTCAGCTTTGCTGGGCACTATAAAGGAGTCCCTGGCCCCGCCTGCCACTGCTTACGCCAGATCCATAACTTCGTCGGTTGGAGCAGAGAGTATTGCTAATGGATCGCCAGATAAATTTAGAGTTTTGAAAAAAAACTTTGCATTAAAATCGCATTCGTTGGGACCTTCCAACAACTCGCATTCTTCCTTGAATGACTCTTTACTTGAATCTAATGTCTCTACACCGGAACGGAATATGAGAATACCGTCACTGGAAAAGAAAAGTAAGGGTATTGTTTTACGAAAACCATATCCTTTGAAGAAATTCCGACCAAAGCCTACCCCTACAGTATCTATTGAGATGCAAAATATTGAAGAGTTGGATGTCTACGAAGATATTAACTCAAGATCTTTATTGAGTTCGATAGACAAAGACAAGTTGGTCAAGTATAGAGAGATTTATGCTGAAATGTTGTATAATTGGCAATTGCCTGTGGGGCGTATCAAACTTTTGAAATTCAATTATCCTGAGCTGGAAAGAACGGAATTGACTGCTAAAGATATTCACAAGTGTTCAATTGGATTCAAAAAGAGATCGCAACAGCATCCGCATCAAAATTTGTTGAACCCAATAACGACAATTTATTCAAAGTTCCCAAACTCATGGAATACAAGCAAAAGACAATTATTAAAATATTGCAATTTGTGTCAATTGGCAGTAACTAAAAACTTCACTTTATGCACAGTGTGTGAACATATAATGCACACGGCATGTGCCAGAGAATGGTGGACTACAGATAATAGTGAATGTGCAAGTGGTTGTGGTTGTAGATGTTTAGAACGTAGCTTTTGATAGTTGTTTGTAATAAAAGTATCTGTATGTACAAAGGAGTAAGAAAACTAGATCATCCTATCTTGAATCACTCAAGGTTGACGTGTATTTACTATTTGATCCTTCAACTTTTCGTCCCACTCTTTAGTAAGTGTGTCCAAATACAGGACAACGTCGTCCAGACCAGTGCTGTCAATCTCTTCTTCTAATAAATACTCTTTACCAGATCTAGTACAAGCCGAGGCAGTTTTGCAGTTTTGTTTAGTTTGACCTAAAGCAGCAGCAACAGGAGCGTTCGCAGCAATATACCCAGAAATATTGTGATATGGTGACCCTAAAAATCTTGCAAGGTAGAATAAAAATAACATACCATAGTATGTGAAAACGTTCAAATATTGGAAAAACGAGAAACTTGTGAATATCCCAGGATGAACTAAATACTGTTTGATTCCATATTCTCTTTCTAGCTTGTTGTAAGTTCCAAAATGCATCAAGTCAACCAATCTTTTTGAACCTTCATAGCTTGCTGGTGATCTCAATAATTGTAAATCATTGAAAGACAAATATTTTGGACTTGACATTAATGAACTGATCCACACTATTTTCCCACCATTTTTCAACAAGTGTTTGATTCTGTGGATAAAATAATATGGTCCAAACACATTTGCTTGAAAGACTAATCCCAATTTATCGCCACTTTCTACTCCAACTTTTTGTAATTTATAAGTTGGATTAGTGACTGCCTCAATTGGGCTTTGCAAAACTTCAAGAACTGCGCCAGTCCAATCTATGCCTCCGTATACTCCTTGGGCCGCATTAATAAACAAGTAATCAATATGCTTGTATCGTTTATTCAATTCATAATATGCTGATAAAATTGATACCATATCAGTGAAATCCACCAATAAATAGTCAAATTCCACCTTGTTTACTTTAGTCGGGATTTTTTCCACAATATATTTTTTAATATCAGAAATCACTTCCTTTACTTTTGGTAATGTTCTGGAAGTAACAACAAGAGTAATTTCTTTGTTGTCAGGAAGCCCCTCCAACAAACGAACAGCTATATTGAACCCTAAATTTGAAGATGTCCCGGTAATGACTGCAACTGTAGAATCCTTTAAAAGTGACATAGCTAGATGTGTTGCAAGCGATGGTGTGCCAAAAGAGAAATGAATGCTATTATTGTTTTCTGATAGATTCACATTTTTATATGTCTATTTTTTTTTCCGACTTGAGTATTTAATTTTTCACACAATAATAATAATGTTACGCGATCGTATAAACTGATAATGTAATTTAACTTAACTCTATACATCACAACAAATTGCTTAAACGATCCAGAGATCATTCCAACCGATATTCTTTCTTACAGCATTTGAGAACCCTTCATTGTATTTTACCCATATTCTTGAAGTTTTAAACTCCTTGTCTCCATCAGATGATCCTTCATCAGTATTAGCAGTATGAGTTTTGGAATTAACTTCTTCATATCTCCCTTTAAAGAAGTTAAGGCTTGTAGTGGCAAGGGTTTTCGATCTTTTAGCAGCCTTATCTCCGTTATTTGATTCTTTAGTGTTCTCTTCTAATGAACGTTTGACAGATTTTTTGGAAACATCAATTCTATCCAATTCTGCTGTAATCAATGGGAACAACGATTGACGACGAAGCTGAGTTTGCTTCACAACAGATGCTGCAGGAATAGTTGTCAAGTAGTTATCATAAATTGTCAACAGATCCAAATCTGGATTCAACTTGAGTGACGATAAGCCAGTTTCCAAATCTTTCAGGTATTCCAAGGACAAGTCGAGTTCTTTCACCAATCCAGCAATCCTTTCTAAACATTTCTTTTCTGTAACATTCAAATCAGACTTTACTTTAGCTGACATATGAGGAGATAATATTTTGGCCAAGCATGGTAAAACTAAACTTGCAGCATTCTCAGCGTTCATACCAAGGGCTACTCTCATTTGTACCAGCAATCTATTTTCTATCAGTCGAATTATATTTTTATTACTTTTCAATAATTGACTGTGTTCAAAGTCTAAGTTCTTGGCATTAGGAATCAATGTTTGGTTTCCTGGCTGGACTCGGATATCGCTAAATAAAGATGAGGCCTTTAACAAAACTAATGGAGAGTATTCATTAGTCTCATTAATTCTGGTGAACCGCGATTGGTAACTTATCCAATCACTGAGTTCACAAGGTTTAATTAACGAGTCGTCTTGAATGTGAACAGTGTCTAAATATTTGTCAAATATGCCTTTGAGGACTCTGTCAAATGTTCCAGAATTACTTGCCAATGCCCTACCTTCCCCATTCATAAACCCATCAAACAAGCGAGCAAGATTCTCTTCCTTAGACAACTGAGGGTCTCTTTTGAAAAGTTGATCAGTCATTGCAAACCAAGAAAGCTGTCGATCAATTAAATGAGTATCCTTCGAAATTCTTCTTTCAATAGTGTCAACAATTCTACTATTAAATTGCATATGATTGATGCATGCTCTGATGTCACCTTCACAAATTTCCACAATATCACCAATTTCTTGATGATCAAGTCCCATATTTTCTTGTTTGTTAATTTGCATCAAATAATCTTTGACTGATTTGATGGCATTCCCTCCCGTTTTTGCACCGGATGATGTTTTAGAAGTAGTTGGTTTTCTAAATTGGATAATTTCTGAGATTGGTCTCAATTTCTCCATAGGATTGGGTCCAAATCTATTTGATTGTTGGGAATAAATGTCATTGGCAATACAAATAATGGGACGATTTAAGAAGATGTCTTTCTTTTTCGATTTCTTCTTGGCTTCGATTTCCTCAGTCGACAGTCTTTTTAGTTTTTTGTTGAGGGCGCGGTGATCTGCTTGGACCAAATCATTCAACACTTTGACAACGTCATTGATATTTGCCAAGGAGTCAATTTCGTCTATTATTAAACAAGACGGCTTACCTTGTGAGTGAATAGAATTTGATGTCAAGGCATTGACGATTTTGAGTTTTAATGCAGAAGCCGCGTTGGTGTAAGCAGTAGACCCACCGCCAGAAGCCTGTGGTAGGGTATCCATACTATTTGTGGATTCAACTCTTGAACGGTGTAGCCCATATGCTTTGCCAAAATGTGTGAAATAGTGGTTTTCCCAATACCAGTAGGTCCATGGATTAACAATATTTTCTTATAAGGTCTTCCCAAGAGATCTGAATTTTCCGTGTTTAAAATATCGTCACCAAACACCACGGGTGACCATTTCTTCAACCATTGCAAAATCAATCTATACTGTCTATCATTACCTGCAGAGCATAATTGGATAAAACTATTTGGTTTATATTTTTCAGTCCAGATTTGAGACGAAGTAGAGTCATGCTTAATGGATGACAATGATGGGGGGTCTGATAATTTCTTTCTATTTTCTTTAAATGAATTTCTCAAGTTGGCCTTGTTCGTTAAAGAATCCATATCTAGAAATATTCCTGAAAGTTGCTTCTCATCGATATTTACTCTCTCGGTAGATCTTGGAGCTAACTTAATTTGTTTACCTGAAAATAGTTTTACTGTCTTTGATGGTTTAGATGCTGGCGAAAAATCTTGGTCCATGTCATCAAAATCAACAACAACAAGTTCTTGTGAATCTTGTTTTAAGCTTTCTTGATTAGGTTCCAAATCCTCTTGAGGTGCTATTAGATCATGTAAATTAGTCTGATTTGTTTTAGATAGTTCGTTAGTTTCGTAGTCATGTATCACATCCTTGAATAATAATGATTCTGACATATTGAAAGCATTTCCTCCAGTTTCCATATTCGTTTCTGGTTGAGTAAACAAACATGAATCCATCATGCTAAATTCGGTACTTGAAGGGATTGGCTGTTGATTATGATCCTCTGATTGTATCATTTGATGAGTTGTAAATGTGTCTGTGTTGGATTAACATGTGGAAAAAAAAATATGCAGTTTGGTAAACAAGACGCGTCTAACCAAATTTTATTTTTTACGGTGTTGCGAATTCACTCACTTTCTATTTCCGTGATATAGTTCTCTCTACTGTCACATACTCAGCCAATATTACCACGAATACAGGGCTGATAATTAGACCAAGTGTGACATTTAAATAATCATCTCAATATGAAAGAAAGTTTATCTATTTGATCAGATATTCATGATATTAAATATGATAGGAGTCAAGACATATTGGCATATATGTTATATATTAAATAATTTGAAAATTCTAGAATCCAGTAACACCAACCAATCATTGTAATTCAACGTTGAGATTTGAAGGAATTCAGTTCCAGGAAGGTATCTAATTGCGTTTGAAGAGATTATCTTTTTAGTTCATTGTTTTGAGGTAATTGGAATTAAATAAATGACCACATACAGTAATAATTTGTATTACGAGTTTTACAAGCTGGTGCTAAATTTCTTTTCTACAAGCTAAAACCAAACCAATAATGTAAAATACTTTTGAACAATCTAAAATGGTAAAAACAAATGACAGAGGTATGGCTTTTGGAGGGTTGTTTGAATTGTCGTTCTTATTCACATTAATGCAATAGATAATCACCTATTTGTAATAATCAACCTTAACCTTGATAATCACATTGAAACTATTTTTGCTAAACAATGCTCAATTGCACATCAAATATGAACTCAAGGAAAAAGACTATTAATAATTCCTTTCAATTTATCTGCTCTAAAGCTGTTAGGTAGTAGACGTGCTCTCATAAATAACTTATTATAATAACAGGCGCCATAGTCATTGTATCGCATGATTGGTCGTCTAATGAAAAAACTTATGTATTATAGTTTCCACCTTATTATAGATTTATAGAGTTTCTAGGTTATTCATTCAAGACAATACACTTTGACCCTTACATATATCAAATTTTAATCTCTGTGGCAAGTGGGAAATTTAACATCTTTATTGATACTAACTTTAATTTCAGAAGAGTTTATAAGTAATTTTTTTCCTTTTCATAAATAAGATAAATCTGCTTGTGTAGTATAAGTTTGGAAAAGAATCTTTGATTTTTAGGTTTGATAAAAACTTCCAAAGTATATATTAAGAATTTTAATGGTCATTTGGTTGCAAAAGTGCAGCGTCCACGTGACACAAAAATCTGGGTCTTAGTTTTAAACCTCACAAATACAGCGTATATGAACAAAACACACTTTGGCAACTAAATTAACTCTTATGGTTAACATGCATTTCTGCTTATTTAAAATAAATAATCAAAGGCGGTGATCAGGGATTCATTGGAACTGTATTAGAAGATTCATGATTAATGAGCACTAGTTACTCATCACACCGAGGGTTTAACTTTGTGAAAACTTTCCAATCCGTTCGATAGTTCATTTTTAATGCATTACCTACTGTATAAAAATATGTGAATAGCTTGTAGTGATTCTGGTCTCAATTTTTGTGTGTCAGGATTAAGAGACCTCAACACCAACAATAAGAGACATCCACTAAACATATCATTTTTGAGAAAAACCCACTCATGTCTAAAAATACTCCAAGGGGTAAAATTGTCGATGTTGTATCCTATCATGTTAGAAATGATATTGGTTACGTTTCAGTTCGTTACGAAAATGGTGCCATTAAAAAATACAAAGAAGCAACACTTAACAGACTTGATCCCCAAGTTTTGAAGAAATTCTTCGGGAAAATAGACAAGTAAAGGAGTGATGAATGCCTATTTTTAGAAATCAAAAAATCTATTTTTAGCTGATTTCTTGTTTTTTTAAGTAATACTTGAATTTTCACACTATTATATGATACCTAAAACTTTAGATGTACTAAGAGGAGTGTTTTGAGAGATGCAGGTGGCTAGAACAATTAAATTTAAAGGCTTACACGTGACTTGGTGAGTTTCTACTAAACTAATTTTATGGAAGGGGATAGTGAAATGACTTTAACCTTAAATTATATTACCTTCTTTGCATAATTGAGATTCCCACCTGTTTTGAGTTTTTTTATTTACTTTTATCGAGAATATACAATTTCATTGACTCATAGTCAAGACAAAGTTTGTATGATGTAAGCAGAGAAACTCTACTGTAGAGTTCTATCACTCATCATATATAAGAATTAGCTTTTTTATAAATAATGCTAGAATCGAAAAATTCTTATTTCAATAAATTTACAGTATAAAAATGAATGACTACTTCCTTGGATTTTATTTTCTGCAAAGAAATTTCTTTCCCATAAGAGCGATTAAGTTTAAAAAATCTCATTTATAAACTTTACCCATATAATATTCAAATTTGAAACACGAATTGTCTAATGCCAAGAAGCTCATCTAAAGGGAATATCGACTCTATTAGATCCAATTATACTGAGAATGGAATAGATTACGTTGTTGTTCGTTATGAAAGTGGTGAAACGGAACACATGAAGCTAATTGATCTTTTATTGCTTCCTCATAATAAAATAGCAAAGGTTTTGAAGAAATAAAATGATATTTACGATGTTGTTGGATTATTAAAAGTTTGATTTATTGGCGTAGACCATTTTTGCTTTATACTTATTTTGTAGTTAATATTCAAAATTATTTTCCCAAAGTGTAAGGTTACTCCCTTTAGGGATGATTCCGTTCAAAATAAAGTTATTGATGGACATTAAAAACACATTTTCTGTACGATGTTTAAAGTTTGTCTTGGTGGAAACCTTAAAGTGGCTAATGACAAATTCGAAATTGTGGATACTGACAGGTAATGCATGACCACCATGGTTTTGACTTAATTATTATCAAATTAACATTTCCATTTAAAAACCTGGCTTCCAAGAATGATTTAAAGTCTAATAGATTAGTAAATAGTTGTACTCTATTTGCCGAGTATACTTTTTCTCTCTTTGCGGAACAAACTTTTGCAACTCTCGCTGCAAAGTATTGCCTTAATATAAATTTTGTGACACATTCCACAAAAGCTTACATGTTAATAAAAACCCATTACACCCAATTTTACAATATAAAAGAAGCCCGGTATATCTCAAAATAATTTTCAATAATTGTTTGTTTGCTTGTTTGATTGTCAACAGCAAGTATAAAACTACAGTGAATAATCAACATTCAAACTTTTACTTAAACTATTGCAATGTCAAGTGGTACCTATAAGGGTAAACAATTTGTTCTCATCTGTCGTGACTACAAAGATGGTGAAAGGTATCTTACTGTACGTTTCAAAGATGGTACTGTTAATACTGTGAAAGAATCAGATGTAAAATATGATCTTGAAGAACCGTATGTAATTAGAAGATCACCTTAAACGGATGAAGGTCGGAAACATTTATTTTGTAAATGCTGAATCTAGAGCTGTTTCAATTTTTTTGGCTTCTTAGAAGCAGCTTTTTTTTATTTATGCTAGATTATTTATTTTATATTTTTGTACATTTTATAATTGTGAAATCATATAATAAAAATCTTAAACATGAAAATCAAAAGATATATAGTTGGTAAAGATCTGATACTTACACAAGCAGGACACATTTGTTTACTTCCCGCAGCCAAACCAATTTCTTAACTTCTTGAAGATTTGTTAAGAAGAAAAATTCAATAGCTTAAAATCTAAATGAAATGATTTGTAACTTAATTTACTAATTTCTTATTGACTTACTCTTGTCTCAGAATAAGCTTTGTTTTATTAACAAAATCAATTTAGTCTGGATTATAGATCAATTGCTTATTGTCCTTACAAGGTAACTCTAAAAATGTGAGATCTGTCACAAATTTTGGAAATATTCATACACAAAATTAAATTATTATATAACTTCTGATAAAGAACGCTATTCAATTTGGTAGAAATAATTTTTAAGAGTAGACTGTCCAGTACAGTTGACTAAATATTTTATACTTGTTTATTATAAGATAGAAACTTCAGTCAAAGCCCCCCCAAAAAAGGACTTTTACCAGGAAAGAAATTTACAATGCCAAGTGCATCTTCCAAAAGAGAATCATGTGAGATACAATATGCTTACACTGATGATGGTGTAAGATATATTGCTGTTCGTTACAAAAGTGGTAAAACTGACATCCTTACACAAGCTGAGTATCGAAGACTTTACCCAATTCAACAACAGGGCACCAAAAGAAAACACGACGGTACTTGAGATCACAAAAGCGGCTTTTGGTGTTTTTGGTTTTTATTCCTTGAATTGTTTATGTTTGGGGATGTTAGGTTTATTCTATTTTATATTTGTGTATAATCAATTCTACAACTAAATATTGAATTCTAATAATCAATTTATTAAAGCAGCAAAAAGCATAGTGTTGGAGGAGGCAAACTACAGATAGATCAATTTGTTCAAACTACACTACTTTTAACTTCTATATGGAACTTTGTTTCAATTAGAGACTGGTTTTTCATTTAACTAACAATATTGGGCGTAAATTTAGTTTATAATGATATATTGAACAATAAACAATTGACGTAAGTCAAGACTTAAGGTTATAGATTAACCTTAATTTGATACATCCCTTCTGAAAAACTACAATAAACCATATATGTTTATAGTTTACTTTTGAAACAAATTGAAACTTTTGCAACTAAAAAAAAACTAAAAGCACTGAAAATGTAACACATTACATTAAGACTTCCGTCTCCAGAAATCAATTTCACCTCTCCCCTTGATTATTGCATCCTGTTTAAAATGCAATATATAAGCAGATGATTATTCCACAAAATCTAACATTAAGATTCTTGGTGTAATTCCCAAAAGTTTCTCTTACAGACTTCTTTGTGGCTAATCAAATTCAAATTCAAATAGAAATGCCCCATTTACGTGGAACCTTTGAAGGTAGACGTTTTGCTGTTGTCGCTAGAGAACATAGAAAAACTGGAATTTATGTCCTCATCTGTTTTTCAGATGGTACTTCTACAACTGTACCAGAATCAGCACTTGTGTATGAGAAATAAGTTATCTCAACTGCACATAGAATGAAGAAATTAAGAGATTTGTTAATATTTACAAAAAAAAAGAGGGTTAAGTTGATATTGCTTGGTTATAGTTTTTTGTTTATACTATTTTTTGTATAGGTAATTTGAGTATTATGAGTGATCATAATTATTTCCCCAAGAATAAACTTTTATAAATAAGATTGTCTAAAATTTTCATTCAATTATAATTTATAATACTAAACTTTAAACTAACTGTGAGTAATTTAAACTGATAAAGTCTCCCTGAAATCAATCTCAAATATAAAATGTGGCAAAGATAGCCTACAGTTTTTGATGATGATTTTCCATTTATTTACTAGAGATTCATCAAACTAAACAAAATCAAATTCAAATTCTACATTCAGTTTGCCTCCCCTCCTACCATCTTCAAACAGAGGAAGAAATACAATCATAATGTCAAGAGGAGCCTTCGAAGGTAAAAAGTTTCTTGTTATTGATCGTCAACGTGTGAAAAGATTATGGTATATTACAGTCCAATTTGAAACTGGTGAAATTGACATATTGGATGAAAAGGATGTTGAGTATGATGAAGATGCTCCATTAAAAGCCAAATCCAAGGCAAAAAAATAATATGTCCCAAGTGTTTTGCAGTTTGCTTAAAGTTTTGTAGTAAATTTTTATTTCTATATACAACATTCTAAGATACTATAATTGCGTTCTACAATTATCAAAGTAAGTTCTGAATTGATTAACCTTGTAGAAATGTTAATAAGAATTCATATATTACATTAAAACTATATATGGGTTATACTACAGGACTTTTTATTTGAATAATAATAGTTGTGACTGATCATCATTCTTAGGGAACTTTTTCAAAACCTAAAACATTCTAGGCAAACTTAATACTATTAGTTATACTCCCATTTTTAAACTTTTAGGAGGATGTGCTATAATTTATTGGATATTCACTTTAATAAATTGCATTATATAAGAAGCTAATCATGCCCTATCAATTTCTGGTACTTTTATTTTTGCTAATCAAAACATACTCCAGGGTTTGGTGAATATTCAAAGTTATATAACAACTATAATGTCAGCAATAAGTGGACTGTTTAATGGTAATAGTTTTGTTGTTATTGGTTGTGGTACAAAAGAAGGTGAAAAATATGTAACCATTCGTCTTGAAAATGGTCAGATTAAAACAGTGAAAGAATCCGAAGTCACGTATGATGAAGTAACACAGTTAAGCGACTTTTTACAGAATATTTAAAAGGTGCAAATTATTTTGGTAGTCATTTGTGTTCTCAATTCATTTTATTGAAAGTTATGGTGGCTTTCCGTTGACAGACATGTGTACCGTGTATTTCTGTATGTGCAATGTTTTGAATTCTATGATTATATTTGAACCATTCTAATCTCTTGTCTTTACCTCTAAACTATTCATTTTGGAGTAATTATGAACGTGTAAGATAATTGTCAAGTGCACAGATTTATTAACTTAAAATCCAGAATTCTAATTAGAACAAATTCGATGAGCTTTTTGATTGTATATTACTTTGTTGTTTGTGGATAATATGGAATAGGTGTCATCCTTGACATATATAACAGGATATCCAAGCAAGCACAAATACATAGTAATTCCATTCATTAACTCAAGAGTTCGAGTTTTAAGGCATTACTTGTGGCTTTTCCTACTATTGTCAGCAAGATCATAAAAGTGAACAGTTTGTAACTTAGCAATGAATTCAGTTATTTTTGCTCCCCATTTTATGAGTAATACCCTAGTAAGTATCATAACCAACTTGTACTACCAATGTAATCCCCTGAACTCGATACCAATTAGTTATTCTAACATTAGATCGTTTACTCGGTATTCCAATGTGACATCTTTGATAATGCGATCTTTGGTGAATAATTCAAGTATTCAAAGGGATTAATGGGAATCGGTAATAATGGTGGTGATGGGAGATGTGGCCGGGGTGGATCGGATGCAGGGCAACAAACGGTGGCAGACAAAGGAGAAGTGCGAATTTATTGTTGTTCTTATTTTTTGCCACACAATTTTGCTTCAAAACAAAAGCTGTGTTATAAAGAAGAAAGAAATAACTACAATGAGTTTTCGTTTAAAAACAGACCAATAATTTAAAGTCTGATTATAATATGGTAATACTTTTTTGCTAAATAGTATCATTATATGTGTATTTTCTCTCGATTCCAATCAATGTGTATATACAATTATATATTAATAGGATTAACCCTTGTTAAAAGAGTTTTACCTACTTGTTAATGAACTTTGCCATTTTGGATTCAATTCTCTCTCTGGTTTTTTTTTTCGCCATTCTTGATTCCAACTACCTTTTTTTTTCCCTCTCAATTCTAAAACTGTCTCTCTGTCTCTCTATTTTTTTTCTTTCCTTCTTAGTAAAACCAGACTTACTATTCTATTCACTTCTTATTCAATATATTCTTGATATCATTTTCATTGTAACTCTTTAAATATGACTGATAAGGAAAAGAAAGTCAACAACAGTAATCCACAAGAAGATGTACTGCGATTTTCTGACGATGATAGTATGAGTATTCAAGACGCTGACATTAGCGATAGTGAACACGATTTATTGATAAGATTATCACAACAAGCACAACATCGTCGAGCATCGCAAAATCAGTACCACAATGATATTAATGTTATAGGTGATGACTCCCATAATGATACAACTGCCAGTTTAGACCTTGAAGTTGTCTCAAACGAACACGACATTGAAGATCATTTGGATGATGAAATTATCGAAGAAGACGACGATGACGACGATAACAGTGACAACGATGATAATTCACACGATCATAGTGACGATTTTGAAGATCCTGATTCTATGAGTATGATGGAAACTGCTGATTTCTTACGTCAATTAATGCAAGCAAGAAGAAATAGAACCACTGAAATCCGTAATCTGAATAGTGACAGTGCCGGCCAAAGCCTAAACGAGGATGATGATGAAATAGATAATGACGAACATGACAATATCAACGATGATGACGATAATGATGGAGATGGAAATGAAGATGACGAAGAAGTTGAGGAGGAGGAAGATGAAGATGAAGATGATCCCCGTGCTGAGTTTTTGAGGGCAATTGGTGCGCTTACAGGCGGCAATAGAAACAGCAGTAATGGTGATACCAGCTCCAGTGGTAACGGGTTTGTCGATGTAATGCAAAGATTGATGGGAGGAGGTGTTATTTTCGATGGAGGATCTGCTCGTGATAGTGGCGAGATAGATGCGTTGGTCAACAATTTAAGTCAAAGAGAGGATACCTACATTGTCCTTGAATCTATGAATGAGTTGTCAGAGAGATTATTGATGATGAATGGATTAACCGCAGAAAGATTGATCCCTGCCAATAAGTTAGCTAGAAGCTTGATTGAAATAATGGAAGATCCAAAGTTGGAAGAGGAATTGGAACTACATTTAGTGGCATGTCGATGTTTATATAATTTCTTGGAAGTGAATCAAGATTTCATACACGATGCTTTGAATAATAATGCTATTCCTGCCTTGTGTAATAAACTTTTGGAGATCAAATATATCGATTTGACTGAGCAGGCATTGCAGACACTTGAAATGATATCACGAGACCCAATTTCTCATAATAGTATTATATCAAATAACGGGTTAACTGCATGTCTACAGTATTTGGATTTTTTAACAATTCATGCTCAACGAAAATGCTTAACTATAGTTGCCAATTCATGCAGTAATATCTCCATTGGAAATTTCCCCAAAGTCAAAGAAGCATTTAATGGTATTGCTGAAGTCGTAAGAAATCATAACGATAAGGTAGTTGTTGAAAATGCATGGTTAACCATTTCAAGAATAGTTATGTGTTTCAAAAACAAACCTGATCTATTAAATGAATTGTTTGCAGATAAGGAGTTACTTTTCAAAGAGTTGACAAAAGTTATTCTTGTGAGTTGTAATAAATCCCTGAATACCAGTTCGGAATCAAATCAAGTAACACTCAATCATGGATCCAACTTGAGTTTGATTAAGTCGTTGATAATTTTAGTTAGTGTGAGTGTCGATGTTTCTCGGATATTGATTAGTGAATGTGAAATTGGATCTATAATTGTTAAATCATTAAACAAATATGCCAAACAAAATCAGGAAATTGACCCCTTGAAAACTCATTCTGATAGTATATCTATTGAGGCATTAATGTCTGCACCTAAAGATTTGATTTCTCAGTTTTTGAGTTTGATTGGATATTTATTACCCATTACATATTCAACATCTGATGCTTTATATTTAAGACCTAATTACGAACAAGATCAGGAGAGACAAAATATAAACCAAACTAGGATTGAATTATGCACCCAACTTATACCGAATGAGTATTGGAAGTTTGTCAATGATATATGGTCATTATTAATTCTAAGTTTCCAAGCAACCATGGATTTTGAGATTAGACGTAAAGGGTTTGTCAACTTGTATCGTATAATTTGTTCAAATGAGAGCGATTTTTCACTCATTAAAGATGTGGATTTTATTGCAGGGTTACTTGCTAACGTTGTCACTCAATATCAATCAATTGTAATCAAAGAATTTGCAAGTGTGGAGAGTAATGATGACGATATGGTGAGCACCGATGTTGAAGAAAATGAGGAACTTGGTCAAGCTAGTACATCCCAAGAAGACGAAGACGACTATGATGACGAAGATGAAGACGATGAGGTTGTAGATGAAGATGAAGATGAAGAGTTTTCTATCCTAGATAGTCGAGGTACATCTAGTATTCAAAGCAGTACATCATCATTACCAGAAGATGTCAATAAATTGAACTCATTGATGTTATTGCTAAGTTCATTGAAGATCATCAAAGTTTTACTTGAAAAAGCACCATTCACAATTATTGGCTTATTTGAAAAAGAAGGTTTGATCAATGACGTATTAAGACTTTTGAAGACATTGAGTGACAAAGCTGATCTTAACGAAAAAGATCCAAGAGCATCCATCAATCTGATGATGAGTGCATACTCAAATAAATTTATTGATAGTGAATTCACCAAGGAATATGAGTATAAATTAACCAGCAGAGTAATTTATTCTAATATCGTTAGTATTGCTACCGATATTAACTCGTTATATCAACAAAGTAAAAATGAAGGATTACAGAATATATCTGAAAACATGAAGGTGTTACAAGAAGTCAAGACAACTTTATCTAATCATAAAAATATCAAGTCTTTTAGTTACAATCAATGGCTTGAATTGTGGAATAATTTGAAGCTTGCATTTTGTGGGTCATCTTCACCGGTTTCTAGTTTTGAATTGATTTCTTCTGGTGCTATAGAATCATTGACCAAATTGTTTAGTACTGATTTCGGTTTAGAATCAAGTGATTGTTATAAAGCATTCACAGAAGCTTTTTGGAAAGATGATTCAGCTACATTTTTGGTTCAGAAACTTCAAGAGGCGTTAACAAGATCAGAATCATTTGATATTGTTTCAGCTACCAGCAGCACAAATAACCAATCATCGTTTGCTCGAGATCAAAACCAAGCTGCAATCATGGCAAACCAAATTAAATTAAAATTGATTGCTGAAGATGAGAATAGTGATCAAAGTAAATTACCTGGAAATATGCAAAATATGATTTTGTCAGTTCACGCCATTGCTACATTTAAATCTGTTTTTGCATTTTTGAAGCAAAGATTTAAATTTTTTGAAGAATTAGGAGGTTCATTAAATCGAAGTTTCAATAATGAAGATTCAGAACGCAAACAGGATTTAAATATTGAATTTTTGATCAATGGAGAAGTGATTCCTAATGAAACAACAATCTATGGTGTCATATACCGTTCTTTACAAGAAACTCCAGATGAAGTTGTTAACTCAAGTAAAATATGGTCTAAAGTTCATAATATCACTTACCGTAAAGTGAGTTCCGAAGTTAGCAAGGAAGCTCCATTTACTAATTTCAACCTTCATTATAATACTGATCGTGAATTAAGTTTATATGACGATACAACTATTAATATTTTGAAATTATTAAAAATACTATTCCGAATGAACAATAATTTTAGTAATGGTGGTGGTCACAATGTGGCTACTAAGGAGTTTACAAATTGGAAATTGACTGTGAAGTTGAATCGACAATTGGAGGAACCATTAGTTGTTGCTAGTGGTACGTTACCGGGTTGGAGTATTCATTTAACTAAACAATTTCCATTTATTTTCCCATTTGAAACGAGAATATTCTTTTTGCAATCAACTTCATTTGGCTATTCTCGTTTAATTCATCAATGGCAATTGCGTACAAACCAAGGTGGCGATGACAATGTTGGTAGTACTAGTACCAATCAAGGTAACAATCAAAGAATGCAATTGGGTAGACCTACAAGACACAAAGTTAGAATTTCCAGAAAAATGATGTTACAGAGTGCAGTGAAAGTATTGGGCATGTATGGATCTACCCCAGGGATTTTGGAAATTGAGTATTTTGATGAAGAAGGTTCTGGATTGGGTCCAACTTTAGAGTTTTATTCAACTGTGTCTAAAGAGTTTTCCAAGAAAAAACTAAGGTTATGGAGAGATGAGGAGCCAAGACAAGCCAGTGATGTTGATGTTGATGTTGATGATGAATCTTATGTTGTCAACAAATATGGATTGTTTCCTAAACCAATGGATAAAACCCAATTATCTAGTGAAAATGGTCGTAAAGTATTGTATTTTTTCTCCTCATTGGGTAAATTTATTGCTCGAGCTTTATTGGATTCCAGAATCATAGATTTCAATTTCAACCCTGTCTTTTTGCTGCTAATCCAATTATTGAATAAAACCAATGGAATAAATTCAACTTCCAGGACCAATACATCAAAGTTATCGAAGAAAATGGCTACTATTAGTAACTTACGTTTGGTTGATCCTACTTTAGCTGATTCCTTACAACATTTGAACAAGTATATTGAGTTGTTTGAATCTAATTCAGACATTCACAATGTTACTGTTGATGGTGCAAGAGTTGAAGATTTGGCATTATTTTTTGAATTACCTGGTAATCCCGATTATGAATTGATTCCTAATGGTAGTGATACCCTCGTTACTGCCGATAACTTGGAGCTTTATATCAATAAAGTGATTGAGGCAACTTTGTTTAGTGGTATTCTTACTCAGACTAAAGCATTTATGGATGGATTTTCTAAAGTTTTCCCAATAAATTCGTTAATAATATTTTCGTCACGTGAGTTGGTGGAATTATTTGGTAATGCGGAAGAGGATTGGTCAATGGATACTTTAACTTCGAGTATTGTTGCTAATCATGGATATACTAAAGAATCGGAAGCCATAAAATCATTAATTGATATTTTGATGAATTTCAGTATTGAAGAGAAACGAGAGTTTTTACAATTTTTAACTGGGGCACCAAAATTACCTATTGGTGGATTTAAAGCTCTTAGACCTGAGTTGACAGTAGTTAGAAAACATGCTGAAGACGGCCTCAAAGATGATGATTACTTGCCTAGTGTTATGACTTGTGCTAATTATTTGAAATTACCAAACTATTCAAGTAAAGAAATGATGAAAGAGAAATTAATACAAGCCATGAAAGAGGGTGCTGGTGCCTTTTTGTTATCATAAATAAGGTGTCTGTCTGGTCAATTTTTTCTGTTAATACTATTTTATGTGAATTATATTTATATATAGATCAGGTAAAAATAATGTAAATCTGACTTTTATAATAGTTGTCCCATGTATACTTTCCACTGTAAGACGTGTGTTGTCCAGTGGTCGATGATTTTGTTAAAGTTATGGCAATCTTAACTTTTTGGTTGTTTCTGTTTTTTTTTTTTGTGGTGGGTTTTTCTGTTTGTTTGATCGTTCGCTCGCTGTTTTGTCTGTTCGTTCGTTCTCTCCTTTCCAATTTCTCTAACTTCTCTGTCATCATATTATTGATATTTTTGATATATTACCACATAATATCTCTAAAATCATAACTCACTACTCAAATGTCAATCAACCTTAACGAACTTGTTGATTCATTAATTCAATCAGCACCTCCAGCTGAATTGAAACAAGTGTATGGATCCGCGGAAGCCTGCTGATGCTCCTGGTGGCCGCGCCCTGGTACCTGCTG
>OKKB01000204.1_pt1 | contig 29908 bp, 10 predicted proteins | sample 1613931 | NCBI WGS metagenome assembly OKKB01 (sample SAMN04436893, study PRJEB24849) | human gut metagenome | biome: human gut; feature: NICU; material: stool | host: Homo sapiens | place: USA: Saint Louis, MO | collected 2012-02-08
AGTTTTATCCCTCCATCAGTAGTAGTAGTAGTACTACTACTACCACTATCATTATTATTTTTAAATGGATTAGTTTCACCAATTAAATCCAATGCATCATCCCACATTTCTAATTTTATTAAACTATAACCTGCCAAATATCGACAACTTATCAGATTTTGATAATTAATATTTGATGTTAATAAATTTTTACATCGTAAATAATTACCTTGATTGAAATATACTTGACCTAACCAAAATGCATCATTAGCATCATCATTAGTTAATTCTAATATTTTATCACCAATAAATTCTGCAGTTTTATATTGATGTTGCATAATCGCATCATGTCTCCATAATCGTAATTTATCAACTGGTGTTAATGGATCATCTAATAAATTATTGTCAGTGACTCGATCATGTAAAGTATGATTAGAAGCTCGATCAAAATGGAAAAACAGGGATGTTGATGTTGAAGTAGATTTATTGGATCCAGGGGTTTCTAATAATTTATTGGTTGTTACCGTGGTGGGATTTGGTGGTGTAACATACATTAAATCATTTTTTTTATTAACAACGGGAGATATATATAATGTAGAATTATTATGATTAGGTGTCTTTTGATTCTGAACCATGATAAAGATGTGTGTGTTGGGATGATAAGGGACAAATGGCAGTATTGATTGTGTTGACAGTGTTGTTGTTGTTGTGCTGCTGCTGCTGTTTTGCTTGTGCCTGCTGTGCTGTTGCGGTCGCTGTCGCCGCCCCCGCCCCGCCTGCTGTCGCTTTCCCTTGGGCCGCTGGTGCTGCCTGTTGTTGTGGTTGGTGTTGTTGTTGTATTGATTGATTGATTTGTTGTCATAAATTTTATTCACAGTGTTGGACGCGCTAAACTAGAAGAATTGAACAATTGGTAGCATGCTTTAAGTAGCCATCTCATCATCATCACTCTGCTGTAAAGTTTTGTAAGGTGAAAAAAAAAAAAATTTCAAATACTTTAACAAAGTTCTTCCTATAAGTCATTCCCTTCCCTTCCCTTCTCTTCATTCTATTAAATCAAATACTTAATATCAATTATCAAAAAACTTATAAGGACAATGTCTAAAGAAGAATCCAAAGTTATTAAATCTGCATTAAAAGGAAGTGATTCCACAACAACAATTACCACTAGTTCTTCTTCTTCTTCTTCTTCATCATCATCATCAATTCAATTTAGAATATTTGTTGGATCTTATGAACATAATTTATTATGTTTATCAGTAATATTAGATCCATCAAACATTAAAGACCCAATTTTCCAACCAATTTTCCATTTCCAAGCTCATTCATTATCTATAAAATCAATGGATTTAGCTAAAAGATATTTAGTTACTGGATCAAATGATGAACATATTAGAATTTATGATTTACAAAAAAGAAAAGAATTAGGAACTTTATTGAGTCATAATGGGACTATTACTAGTTTGAAATTTTCCACTGAAGTCTCCACAGAAAATCCTCAAAATGAAGACATTAGCAGTCGTGGTAGTAGCACTTCCAGTAGCAGTACTTCCGGTTATTCACAAAAAACGGGGAAATGGTTATTATCAGGATCTGAAGATGGGAAAATTATAATTTGGAGAACTAAAGATTGGGAAACTTTTGGTATCTTAAAAGGTCATACGGGTAAAATTAATGATTTAGCCATTCATCCAAGTGGTAGAGTTGCTATACTGGTTTCACAAGATCAAACTATTAGATTATGGAATTTAATGACCGCTAAAAAAGCTGCCATTTTAAAAATAAAGGGGAAAGATCATTTAGGTCAAGTGGGAGATTTTGTTAAATGGTCACCAGATTCTAAAGGATCATTTTTTTTAATTGGAATGTTAAATCAAATATTAATTTATAAAACTTCAACGGCTAAAATTATTAAAAAAATTAAAATATCACCAACTTTAATGTGTATGGAGATTTTAAAATTTAATAATAAAAATTGGTTAGTTGTCGGGTTAAGTAATGGTGTTATTGAATTTTATGATTTTAATGAAAAAGTATTAGCGGGGATAAATGAAGAAACCACCACAACAACTACTACTACTACATCTGATGTTGATGATGAAGAAAAAGAAGAAGATAAAGTGTGGGATTCTAAACCTGAACAATTGATAGCTGATTTTACATTAAGAGGTCATACTAATCGTATTAAAGGAATATCATTTATTCAAGATAATTCAGAAACTCATGATATACCATATTTAGTATCAGTTTCATCTGATGGAAGAATTGTTATTTGGAATTTATTATTAAAAGATCAAATTGCTGTTTATGATACTGGTGAAAGATTAAATTGTGTGGTTACAAGTCCTGAAGGTATTGAAAAACTGGATACTATGAAAAGAAGATTTACTTCATTAAGTCAAATCACTGGAAAGGGAGAAATTGATAATAATGATATCCCTAGTGAATCTGAATATGAAACTGATGGTGAAGAAATTAAAAATATAATGCAAGGTGAAAAGAATAAAAAGGGTAAGAAATCAAAAAAGAATAATATTAAAAAGAAAAGAAAAGTTAGTGTAACATTAGAATAATAATAGTGCTACTATTTTACTAATAGATCCCAATATACACAGATACTAATTAAGAAATGAAATGAAATAAAATAAAAGATTTAATAAAAGATTTATTAAACACATTTACTTGACTTGTAAACCTACTACTACTCTTTATCAAGTCTGGCAACGTGTTTATCAAATAATTGTTTAGCTCTAACCCATACTGGAGAAGTATCTCTATTTGGTAATTCCAATAATGATGGCATTAAATCTTTAGCAAAAAATTCTGAAGCTTCTCTAGGTAATAAAGAAGGTAAATGATCAATTGAACATACTGATAATTTAGGACCTTTATCAAGTTTAACTTCAACGGTTGGTTCATTGAAAACTGTAGCAATTTCATATACTGGGATTGGATTATGAGGATTAGTAGTATCAGCAGAAACATCAACAATAGTAGTCAATTTTCTATTTTCATTATTCAAAATTTCTTTATTAATAAATGGTGGGATTGGTTTAGATAAATAAATACAATTAATGAAAATATCCAGATCAACAATTTCTTGGAATGGACCACCTTTAGCAGTTTCAGCCATATCCCATTTAGCAATATTATCATCAGGGATACCAATTTTTTTAAATAAATCAATGGCACCAGATCCACATCTACCCAAGGCACCAATAACAAGACATTTAGGATATTGACCCCCATTTTTAGTTAAAGCTTTTTCTAATTCAATTTTAACATCTTTAATTAATTCATTTTCATTAGGATATGGAGTCACCCCAGGTAATTCACCACCTTCACCTTTAGTACCTTTAGTACCTTTAGTATTACCATTCAATTGTTTAAAACTCCAATCTAATACCCCAATGGCAGCCCCAGCAAATCCAGCATAAAATCCAAAGGCAGCAACTCTTCTACCTTGATCATTTTCTAAAAATTCTAAATCATATAATATACCATTACCTTGTGGGAATCTTTTTAAAACATCTTGCCAACCAGCTTGATCTTTATAACAATGAGCAAATTGAATATGTTCATGAATTAATGGGAAAGTTTCATTTTCAGGTAATTCTTTTAAACCAAAAATAATTCTCTCTTTAGGAGCAGTTTTCCATGAACCTTCAGGTACTATTTTAGCACCAACAGCTTCATATTCTTTAATATCAAAAGTAGATTGAGAAGATTCTTCAACATAAATTTCAAATCCAGCATCGAGTAATTGTTTAGTAGTAGAAGGAGTTAAAGCAGCTCTAGCTTCTAATGGTTTAGTTTCTGCTCTTAAATGAAGAATAACTGGTGATTTAGACATAATTAGTATATGAGTTAGCTAGTATAGTTGATTATTAGAAAGAAGTAAGAAGTAAAGGTATAAAATGTTTTTTTTTTCATTCAAATTGTTCAATGTAGAATAAATGAATTGTAATGTGGTTTATATATTCTCTAAGTGAGAAAGAGAGAGAGAGACAGAGAGACAGAGATAATTCCGTCTAAAGTGTTTGTGAGTGAGTGAGTAATAACATGCGGCGATAATTAAGGAACTCACACTCATCACCGCTGCCGCTGCCGCTGCCAGCCACCAGCCACCAGCCACCAGACGATTAAAATGAGTCAGACGGAGAAAAGAAGAAGAATTCTTTCAGTGGGGAAGGAGGGAGGGGAGCGGGGCGGCAATTCTTTATCACAATAACTTGAGTTGGACGTGCACACGCGGCAAACAACTAAAGAAAAATTTTTTCTCACTTGATTACTCATTTTGTATTGTCATCGGATACACGACTTTTTTTTTGGTTGTGGCACATACTTATGGCTAAATTTCCCAATTAGGTAATGCTTGTACCAAAGTACACGCACTACATTACATTATCAACAGTTTCAACATTCACTCACTCACTCACTCACTCACTATAATTTACCAAGAGTAATAAACTTATCTATTTACAAAATTATTCTGACTAACTAACTAACTAACACTATCTATAGGTAGATTTCCTGGTTTTAATACTTTATGGAATCAATATTCTCTATATATTTCAAGGCAACATCTATCATTTTCAATTGAGCATGATTTTCCCAAATTTCATTATCAATAAAGCAATCACTATAAGTTTTAAAAATTTTTTTAATTTGACTAATTTCTAATTCATCTTTAATTATTTGATTTTCTATAGCTTTATCAAATATTAAAGATGCAAATTCACGATCATTATTAATTAAAAATCCTAATATTATTGACTCTGTTAATAACCCTTTAGATGATTTTTTAGTTTCAGGATTGATTTGAGAAGATACATTTTGAATATAATCATTATACATTGATAATCCTGAATCAATATTGAAAAAACTTTTACCAATAATTAATAATTGTAATGTTTTAACCGTTAATTCGGGATTAACCATCAGTTGAGCCACTTGATTCCAAATTTCTTTGTTTTGTTTTATGGCTAAATAACTGAATATTTTAACCATTATGAAACGAATTTGTTCAATATTGGATTTAACATGAGTTTCATAATAAAAATATTTCTTCAAAGCTTTATCATTATCTTGTTGTTTAATACCATAAATTTCTAATAATGTTTGTCTTAAATTTATGGCTTCAGGAATTTCATCGAGTTTTGATTCTGTAACATATTGTAATATTTCATTACTTGTTAATGACACTGCTAACTCTTTGTGGGAATCATCAAAATTTAATAAATTCAAGGCAATAGTATAAACTTGGTGGTCCATAGATTGTGGATTGTTATTGAACAATCGATTGAATATAGTAATAAATGCAAATTTAGTAGTAATAGAACTTGTCTTAATATTGACTTGCCCCACCATTTCCTTTAATATCATTTCACCATTTAATACTCCAGAATTTATTAATTCAACAATCAATTCAATACTATTGTTATCAATCAATTTATAAAATAATTCAATTAATAATTGATCAAATTGTAAATGTTGATAATCATTAACAATTTGAATAACATTATTCAAATCAATACTTTCACTTTCATCATCGCCATCTTCTCGGGCAATAGTAGCATTCTTTTCTCCGTGAATTAACCTTTTCAAAACATCTTGAATCATATAATCTTGAATTTCATTACGATGATTATTATATAAATCAAAAGTACTATGAACTCTACCAGGATTTAATTGAATTAATCGATGTAAAACTTCTTGTTTAATAGTATGTTGGGGTAATTTGAAATAAATAGAAAAATTGGGGATTAAAAATTCCAATAATTCATTACGATTTTGGGTTGATAAAGTTGATGTGTTTTGTATTGATTCAATTAATTTTAATCGACCAATTTCATCTTGTTGATTGATTGATGGATGTGATAAATCTTCAATAGTTAATTTCTCAATCGGTTTAGTGGTTAATAATGTAGAAAGTCTTCTGTTTAGGTATAATGATGATGATGATGATGATCTGTTTAGAAGTATTCTAGAACTTTTAAGCATTTCTTTAATAGTTGATACAAGGAATAAGTGAATTGTTGATAATGGAAGAATAAATTTTTTTTAAGCACCATCAAAGGGACAATTTGGTAGCGGGCGAGAACTAACAAAACCATTCAACTTCAAAATAATACCACCCTTTTGGTTGAACCTTATTGTTTCTAATAAGTAATACACTTTTTGGTATGTTGTTTTCTTATGTATATCTAAACTAAACAAGATCTTCTAAATTTCTATCTAAATTTCTAAATACAAGAAGGGGGGGGGGAGGAAAATCATTTCTTTTTATTGTTTTAACAATGTTTCTTCCATTTTTGCTAACATTCCAACACCAGTGAAATACTCTTCCCATTTATCATCAACTTTAAAACTTTCTAATTCATCATTAGTATCAAATAATTTCCCAATATATTCATCATAACCAATCATTTTATTTTCTAATTCACATTTATATGACCAACTAGCTTTATAAGCACCACCCAAGGCACAAGCATTAGGAATTTCTACTTTATAATTACCGTTAGTAGGACCAAAAATTGATCCCATCTTGGTAATTATACTAGTATTATTAGAAGCTCCACCAACATAATAACATCTATTGGGTCTTGCAGTTAATGATTCAAATGATTGTTTTTTCCCATCAGTTGATAATTCACCAAATTTATCCACCAAATTGTCGTATAATTGTTGTAACTCCTCAGAGGAGTTGGTTTTCCCATTCTTAGTGGTGGATGATTTACTTAACATTGGTCCTGCTCTTAATCGGCAACTTAATGTTTGAGAATCAACAATTGCTGAGGCATCATCATCAACAGTGAAACCATGACTATCTAATTCACAAGGAGTAATTTCTCCATTATCTTCCAATACAGCTCTAATGGTTTGTGCTGGTGCTTGAGGGATAATTTCTCCCAAGGGGAAATAAATTCCTAATTTCCCATTAAAATCTTTATTATGATCCAAAATTTCATTGAATTTATCCCAACTTTTATTGTCGGATACATTATGCTTCTTGTTTACTTGATCACGAGCTTTTTCTCTAGCTAAAGATCCATTACAATAACAAAGCATACCCATATAATGATCAGGTAATGTTGGGTGTTTAAAAAGATGATATTGTGATGACGGTTCATAATTACTAGTAATGATCAATACCGTGGTGGAAGTCCCTAATGAAATTAAACAATCATTAGGTTGTAAAGGTAATGATAAAATTGTTGCCAAATTATCTCCAGTAAATGAATAAATTTTACAATCAGAATTGAAACCATAAGTATCAACAAAATATTTTGAAATTTTCCCTGATGATTTATATGTAATGGGTGAAATTTCTCCTAATTTTTGTTTAAGTTGATCAATTGATTTTTTATATTTCGGATCTTCTTTAGAAACATTATCAATTTCAGTGTGTACACCAGCAGCTAATGCCAACAATTCTTCATCGTATTGACTCTTTTGAATATCATAAAGATTCATTCCACAAGCATCACTTTCTTCTAATGGAGCAATTTCTCCTAACAAAATACTAGTAACAAATGATGATACTAATGAAATTCTTGACGTTGATTCATATTCTTTACTATGAGATCTCGTAATAAATTTTCTGATTTGTAATCCGGTAAATCTTAAATGAGCTCTAGATCCACTAATTTCTGCTAAATGTTCTTTACCAATGGCTTTATGGAAATCTTCTGCTTCTTTCACAGTAGAATGATCTTGCCAATTTGGTGAATACCCCCATGAAAATGCATCTTGTAATTGACTAGATAATTCTTTACAAGGAATTAAATCATTTAATAATTCATTAGCTTCCCCACTCCAATAAACCGATCCATGTTGTTGTCCTGATCCACTGATCCCAACAACTTTATCAAAGGGGAACTTACTTTTTTGCATTTCATCGAAAACATAATTAATGGCATCCAACCACATGGCTACTGGACTTATAACTTCTCCATCATCACCAGTAATTACTCCCTTATTGATTTTTGTATATTTAGATTTGAATTGAGAATCAAATTCAACATTATAAGTATCTAATGGAGTAAGGTTTTCATCAGTAATTATAATTTTCAATTGTTGAGTCGATAAATCAAATCCCAAAAATAATGATTTTGAATTGGAATAGTCTGTCATGGCGGGGGAGGGGGGGGGATTATTAACGTAGAAAATGAATGTGAAATAACCTTCAAAAAATGTAAAGAGTTTATATATATATATAAAAGTGATAGTGAAAGTGAAACTGTACATTTTATGTTAGGAATCCCGGAACCATTTTTATATTTAGGTTGCTGGTGCTTTCAATATGGCGTGAGCAATCGACGGAACGGAACAATCAAACCGAGCAACAACAACAATAACAAAAATGTCAGGTTGTTCCGAACCACCCCAGAGCAACGAATTTGAACAACAACGGCTTTCATCAACAATAGCACAATAGTAATAGTAATAAAAAGCGTTTAATTCCACAAAAAAACACTTTCAGTGTTGGTCTTACATAATTGTCATTGCATGAATTGGACTTATATTCCAAGAAATGATTTTTGTTAATAATTCATATTGCCTTGCGCTTTTAAAACCATTCAAAGGATAATAACATCATCTATTTCTTTTTATTCTATTTACATATCATTTATGATAATTCTATATTCTTTTTTCTTTTTTTTTTTCTATTTGAATGCTTGTAATGCACTAGTCAACTTTAACATCATTTCATCCCATTCATCATCCACATCACTTAAAACCGTGATGGCACCCCCTGCTCCAATTCTCCAAAGTTTGGTTTTAGGGTTGTTTTCTTTATCATTAGAATAATGGAAAACCGATCTTATAATAACTGACCAATCAGAATCATCAGTGATTGACCAATATCCAACAACACCACTATATATCCCTCTTCTACCACCAACAAAATTTTTTTGCATCGATTCAATATCTTGTAATAATTCTACTGATCTTTTCTTTGGTGCCCCCGTCATTGATCCTGGTGGTAATGATCGATGTAAAAGATCAATTCCATGATATCCTTCTTTATAAAGTTTCCCCTGAATAACACTAACCAATTGGAAAACCGTTTTATATTCTTCAACTGTCATTAATTGGGAAACTTCAACTTCATCAGTAAATTGATATAAATCATGTCTAATCAAATCAACAATCATAAGGTTTTCACCCATTTCTTTCGGTGTTTTAAGGATCTTGGTGGCAATTTCATAAGTTATTTCATCAGTATTTTTCACCGTCCCCTTGATAGGTCTAAGTTGAACTATTTTGTTGTTGTTGCCCAGTGTAATATCATCTTTCCAAGATAAAAATCTTTCTGGAGATGAAGAAATCAAACAACAATCATCAAAATCCATAAAACAAGAAAATGGTGAAGGATTTTTATGAAGAGTTAACACTTTATAAATATCCCATGGTTGTATATACAGGGGTAAATGAATTTTCAGTTGAGTAGTAAGACATAATTCATATGAATCACCGGAATGAAGATATTCTTGACATTGATTGAATTGTTTCTTATAAATATCACGATTTGGTAATTCAAAATCAATTAAATCCTCATCACCTTTTGTAGCCAATTTATTGACTGAATCTGGAATATTATCAAGGTTGATCTTCTCAACTTTATGCAAATCATTTATCATTTGTTGACCCCAATTAGTACCATCATTGTCATTAATAGCAACAATAAACCAATTCTTTGTCACGTGATCAAATGCTATAAATCTGGTAATGAACACCATTTTCAAATCTGGAGTTGTTGTTGTTGTTGTTGTTGTTCCATTTTGGCAAATATTGGATATTTTGTTGATTATCACATGTTGTCCTTCTTCATATGAAATTAAACCCATATAACCTCCCCAAAATGGTAATTCACGCTTGCCATAATCATTCAATTTCAGTTTGATTGTTTCACGTGATATATATGCCTTTTGCATTTTATTGGCAATGAAATTCCAAACTGTGTCGGTGCCGTCTAACGTTTGTTTTTCATTGGTTTTAGATCCAAATTGTGATAAATAAATGTGATCCTCATCATCGACTGAATGAGTGATAATTTCACTTTCTCCAATAGTTGGTAACCCAATAATTGACCATTCACCAGGTATTGACGCTGAATTTAATAATATGAAATTACATTTGTGGTCGCTATTCTGTTGGTAAAAATAATCACATACATCAATGGGTAATATTTCTTTATCCAATTGTAATTTCTGGAAATAAATATTGTGTAATTCATTTGAAATAAATTTACCATCTTTAATTAAATAATCTTCATGAACGGCATGATTATCCAACCAATTTGATACTTTATTTTGTTTAAATACGTTTGGTCTATATATTTCATTGTATTGTTGGGCAATATCATTAAAATTTTTGATCAAATCTGAACCTTTAGATGAACATATAGATTCTGGATGATATTGAACTCCATAAAATGGGAACTTCTTATGTTTCATTGCCATCAAAATTTTATTTGTCTGCTTCTGTTTCTGCTTATCTTGTGAATCAGTTTCCAGTGGTTCATAACAATAAGCCAAGGGGATGATCTCATCATTAGTATTCTCAACATATAATGAATGATATCTAACACTTCCAAATGGTGATTCATCATCAGGAAACAATTCACTCTTGGATACAGGATAAATATCATAAACTTGACCATGTTTCACTTTTTGTAATCTTGATACATCATTACCAAATTCATAACATAAACTTTGAAATCCAAGACAAATCCCCAATATAGGTACAACATTATTATCATTTTCTTGGTGTTGTTGTTGAAACTTTTTAATTAACCAACTAATAATTCCAATGTCAGATTCAATTGCTGGATGTCCTGGTCCTGGACCAATTACTATGAATTGAAACAATGGAAGATATTGGGTATAAAAAGTTTCATATTCATTAGGTTTGAATGAATCATTATGAATAGTTATTACTTCTTGCCCAGTACTTTCTTTTAATAAATGAGTAAGATTATTAGTAAAAGAATCGTATGAATCAATAAGAAGAATCATCGAAACCAATGGAGGGGCAATGGGTGTTAATCGTGGATTGGTGTTGATTGATGGGAATATCGGTGTTTGAATTTTTTTGAATTTTTTTTGAGTTTTTTTTTTTTTCCACTCATTATTCTTTCTTTCTTTCTTCTTCTTCTTTAACGTTTTCATTATTGATTGATCTTCAATGAATCTATAATCTAAATTGAGAAGGTAACAATAACAGTTAAAACCTTCTTCTACATATAGACTAAACGTATGATTCATTGGTTTATATTAAAGTACAAAGTACGACTATAGAAGTTAGTATGTTGGAGAGAAGGAGCTTGGCTTACTCATCATCATCTTCTGACTCTTCTTCTTCTGACTCTTCATCACTTGAAACTTCATCACCCAACTTCTTCAATCTTGATTTATATGCTTTATTCTTTTCATCTAAATCTGACATCAACAACATTAAATCATCTAAATCGGATTTAGGAACACAATTCTTAAGTTTATCTTGTAATTTCTTGAGTTCAGATTCATATTTTGCTGTGATTTTCTTATTTTCTTCTTCAACATTTTGTAATTTTGTTGACGTTTCTTTATGTTCAACATTGAGTTTTTCATGTGATTTGACAAGATCATTCTTTTCATTTTCAATTTTGTCTAATTTAGTTTTAATTTCTTCATGTGATTTACTCAAATTGGTGAATTCATTGTTCAATTTTTCATGTTTTTGTAATTCCAGTTTATTAGTATCAAGTTCTTTGGTAAGTTTTTCAAGTTGCGTTTCAAGGTCCAATACTTTCTTGTTGGCTTTTTCAAGATCAGAATTTGTCTTACTGGAATCAGCATTTTTATCATCAATCAGTTTTTCAAGTTCAGCGTGTTGTTTTGTAAGTTTTTCAAGTTCTTGTTCAGTTTTTTCTTTTTCACTAATCAAAATATTCAATTTCTTATTTGCTGCTTCCAAATCAGAAGTAGATTGTGTTAACTTGGCTGAAGCTGTTTCAAACTTATCTTTGAATGACAATGCAGCATCTAATTCTTTCTGCAATCCATCTAATTTCAGTTTGGTAGTAGAATAATCCTTTGTAACTTTTTGTAGCTCTTGATTTTTTTCCTTTGTTTGTTCTTTCAATTCATCATGTTGTTTCATGACCGATTTTTTGTCTTCTAACTTCTTGGATAAAATCTCAATTTCTGACTCAAGCTTGGATACTTTTTCCAGTAGTTCCTTTTTAGCACCACTATTGTCATTTTTCAATAACTCTAATTCTTTATTGAGTTTCACAATTTCTTTGTCTTTCCTTTCCTCGAGGTTTTTGAATTTACTCGTCTGTGTCTTTTCAGTTTCCAATTTCTTCTTAGTGGAAGTCAAATCATTTTCCAACTCAGTTAATTTCTTTTTAGAATCATCAAACTGTTTGGTCTTCTCTTTAAGCTCATCAGTTAATGCCTTTAGTTTTTCCGAAATATCATCATGCTTTTGAATGTAATCTTCCAATTCCTTTGTTTTGTTGCCCGATAAAGATTGCAACTCTTCCTTTTCTTTTTCCAATGATTTCACTGTCTTTGTCAATGCAGCAAGCTCAGAAGTTGTAGACAATCCACTATTTTTCACTGTTTCAAGTTCAGATTTCAATGCAATTTCCCTTTCTGTAATTCCTTTCAATTTTTCATCTGCTGTTTGTAAATCCAGCTTCACTTTTTCTAGTTCTTCCAATTGTTTTTCCAATTTCAGTTCAGTGTCGGAATTCTTAGTTTTTAAAGTTTTGTATTCCTTTTGAGATTGTTTTAATGCATCACCACTTGTCTTTAGTTCAGTTTTTAATGACTTAATAGTTTCCGAGAGTTCCTTTATCTGATTGTTCTTTTCTTCAATGCTTGTTGCGGACTCAGTATTGTGTTTCTCTAAACTAGCTTTCAATTCCTTCAATTGATTCTCCTTATCTTCTAATTGAGTTTGCGCCAGTTCATGATCTTGAGATAGTTTTGCAATATCTTGTTTCAAAGAAGTCTTTTGTTCATTATGAGTTGTTATCTCTTTTGAATGATTCTCCTTTATTGAGTTGATCTTACTTTCTAAACTCTTTATTTTGTCACTGTATTCCTTAATGACAGTTTCAGAATTTTCACTAAGCATAGCTCTTTCTTTTTCAACTTCCAGAATCCTATCTTTTAATTCAGTTTGTAAAGTAACAATCTCTTTTTGTTTTTCTTCTATTTCGTCTTTTAATGAAGTGGTTTCTTGGTTATATTTGTTTTCAAAATTCTTGAGTTCACTTTTCACTGATTTTAATGAATCTTGAAGTTCCAGTTTTTGATTTCCACAAACTTCTAAATCTTTTGACGATTTGGTTAGAGCAGCCTTTGTTTTTTCAATTTCTTCTGTCAAACTTTGGTTGTTATCTTGAAGTTTTGTTAATTCTGAAGTAGCTTCAGTTAGCTCATTTCTTACTTTTTTCAACTCCAACTCTGTCTTTTCTAATTCCATTGTGGTTGAGTCTAAATTTGATGTTTTGGTTTCTAATTGAGCAGCAAGTTCTTTATATTTGGTGGTATCGTCCTTTTTCTGATCTTCCAACAACGAAATTTCTTTCTTCAAGTTTTCGACTTCTTTCTTCAAAGTGTCAACTGATTCCTTGTTAGTCTTTTCTAGATCACTTTTCTCTTTCAAAACTTTGTCAAGTGTAGTTTTAATCTTTTCCCAATCGGTAGTTTTGGCTGCCAACTGAGATTGAATATCCCTGACTTCCTTCTCTCTTTCACCTTTGAGTTTCTCAATTTGTTCATTCAACTTGATGACATTCTTTTCAGACTCCGACTTCGTGTCTTCAATTAATAGTGACAATTTCTTACGCTCAGTATCATGATCTGACTTTGCTGCTTCTAATTTTCTAATTAAATCATTAATTTCTTTCTCTTTTGTTTCAGTAAGTTTTTTCAAACATGCTTCAAGCTCTTTACATTTGTCATTTACAACTTGCAATTGCTCCTTTTTCTCAAACATCGTTTCCTCATTTTCCTTCAATGTTGTTTCTAACTTGATTTTCTCTCTCTTCAAATCTTCAATATCGTGTTTCAAGCTCTTTGACTTATCTTCAGAGATTGCCACTGAAGTTTCCAAATCAGAAATCTTTTCTTCCTGTGTTTTGAGTTTATTATTCAATTCAGTTTTCTCTTTTTCAAGATTAGACAATTTTTCTCTATTATCTGATAATTCTTTATTGGCTTCATCTAAATTGGACTTGATATCATTTCGTTCACTCTCAAATTGTGACTTTTGCTTTGCATGTTCTTCTTGTAAGTCGGTGATGTGTTTAGTCTTAGTTTCAATTTCATCAGTGGCCTTCTTGTGCTCCTCAATCTTTGCTGAAAGTTTGGCTATCATTGAAGTTTTTGTATTTTCATACTCTTCTTTCAATTTTTTGAGATTTTCAGAAAGTGAAGAGTGTTCATCTTTGGTACTTGAATGAGATTCTTCTGCTTCTTTCAACTTCGATTGTAAACTAGAGATTTCTGAATTTAGATTATCAATATTTGATTTGGTCTCAGCTTTCAATTTATCAATTTCTTCATCTTTTGCTTGGAGATCTTTTTCAGTTTTCTCCAATTTTTGAATTAATTCTGAATTTTGTGAGGAGATTTCTTTATTGGATTTTTTGATACTCTTCAATTCATCCTCTAATTCCTTAAACTTTTCATTGGTAGAATCAGTAATATTTTGTAACTGTCCTTCCAATTCATTTTTTTTAGATTGTTGTTCCTTCAATTCCTTTTCAAGATTATCAATCTTACTGGTAAGTGTTTCCAACTCTTCTTTGGCTTTAACTGTTTCTTCTTCAGATTCTGATTTCGCCTTTTTCAAGTCATTGTATGCAACTGATGCAGATCTCAATTTATCCATCAAATGTTCATTGTTTTCTTCTGTATCTCTTAACTTCTCTTCAAGTTGCTTGGCATTAAATTTATTATCTTCAGTCAAAGATTCGATTTTCTTACTCAATTCATTTATTTTCTGTTTGAATTCATTATTTGATTTATTCAAATTATTAATTTGTAATTCATAATCCTTTTTAGTGTTTTCAAATTCATAAGTCAAATTTTTAAACTCTCTTTCACGTTGTTTGATTTGAGTTTCAGCTTCACTCTTCAGTTTTTTAAGATGGAATAAGTCTCTAGTCATATTATTGATACCATCTTCTAATTTCTTTTTGGCCTGTTCTGTGGAATCAAGTTTTTCTTTCAATTGCTTCAATGTGCTTTCAGAAGTGTTACCCTTTTTCAAAGCCTCTTGTAGTTCTTTTTGATACTTTTGTGAAGCAGTTTCAAACTCTTTCTTGGAAGCCTTCATGGCGGATAAACTGTTGGTAGTGACCAAGAACTTTTCATTAAGCAGTTTGTGATCTTCTTGGATTTTGGCCAATTCTTGTTCCTTGTCTTCGAGCTTTGTTTCGAGTTTGGTGGAAAGATTAGTTAGTTTCTCAATCTTTTCATTCAATTCTTTATCATTGCTTTCGGCATTTTCCTTTTCGGTTTGTAATTCCTTTGTCAAGTTTAAAACTTTGGTATCTAACTCCTCAAATAGTTCGTATGATATTTTACCACGAGGCTCTGATGATGGATCATGAAACAATGCTCTTTTGATTCTTAAGAAATTGTCTTTCACCAAATTCACATAAACATCAGTTAAGTATACCGTTGGAAGACCAGTTGCATCTTGACTAAAAGTCAAAGTCAGTGCCTCTTCAAAATCAGCAAATACTGGATTCGATCTAAATTGCTTAACTTTCAAAGAGTAATTGTCTTTCCCTAAACTTTTCACCAATAAAGCATGTAAATCTGATCTTGGTAATGGTGAATCTTTGGATGAAAATTCGTAACAAACTCCCAATAAAATAGTAGCCATCCCATGTACTAACACATTTTGATCAGATGAATTATTTGATAAGAATGCTAGAATTGATTTAACAATAGATTGATCACTCAAAAAATCATTAACGGCATCGAAATCCTCATATAACCAAATCGTTAAAAGCATTAAATATCCCATGGCAATTCTTTGATCCTTGTATTCGAGTGTCGTTACCAAGAGTCCAGACATTGCTTGAATTGAGTTCATTACTTCTTCTCCAGCCTCTTCGTCTCCAGTTTTCACGTTTCTGGCAATTTCTTTATTTTCTGGCTCCTCAAGAAACAAGTTTACCATGATTAAGGAGGCAAACCATGCCGTGTAAGGGTTTAGTTTAAGATCTGCGTCATAATCCATCAATGTTGTAAATATATTTCCAAAGGGGGTTGGAACACTGTTGCCATTAATTTCTTGTTGTTGTTGTTGTTGTTCTTCTTCTTCTTCTTCCTTGTGTAAACTAGTGAAATAAGTTGGATCAGTGTATGATTTGATTTGGTCGTTTAAAAATGCAAGTTTCGAGTCTTTATTATCTTTGAAATATGAATTCAAACAAAATGCTGAAGCAACTCTGATGTCAAAAGCGTGTACTGAGTTTATGTATAAACACCAATTGAGCAATGAAAGTGGTACCAGGATTGGTCGATCGTATGGTTGGATTTGTGTTGGTAAAGATGGATCCATATATGGGACATCCACTTTAGAAAACTCAAATTGAATATTAGGGTTCCCACAAATCGTGTCACCAGTGGTAAGTAATGCAACTGATCTGACACTATTTTCTGTCAAGGGAGAAAACACAAGTTTGAGCAATATGTAGTGGATTCCTGATTGAAATAATTTATCCTGATTTTGCGCCACATACTCTGTATCCTCGGAAACTAATAATCGACAAATTTCTAATGCAATAATCATATTTTGTATTCTTTGTTCTGTCCAGACAATTGGAGGTGGAATTTCAGGAAACCCATTTTCATCTAGCATATCAGGATCACCGGTTTCATCAACTGGTTCACCTAATAAACTTGCTAATCTAGGAACACACTGTGTCTCTAAGAAGAATTTTTGATTGGATGCATTAAATTGTAAAAGGTTGGTTATTAATGTGAGACAATCTTGAACCAAAATAGATCCTCTTATACCTCCTTCTTCTGCTATAATGTCAAATAATGTTTCAAATGTATTTTCAAAAGCCACCAATTTTTGAATATTGAAATTGTCGTTGGCTACAGCCATGAGTAAAAGAATTGCTTCGTTTCTTACTGGTTCATTTGAATCTTGTAACAACAGACACAATACTGACATGGATGTAGGGATATTCAATAAACAATCTTTTGTTCTTGATCCTCTACTCGATGCCAATGATTCCAATAATTGAATTGTGTATAACTTGGCATGATAATCGTTAGTTTCAGAAAGGTTTTCAATGAGTAGACGCAAGATTTCTTCGTCTTGAATCAAAGCGTCAGCAATCCATAATGATAATTGATCTAGAGAAATATCTTCCATAAGTAATGGTGATGGGTATTTACCATTTTGAAGCCGAGATTGTTGAGAGATCCAACCTCTAGTCAAATCTTCATCACTTTCACCACGAATAAATAAAATGAGTAAAGTTTCTAATATTGCTTTCACAATCTGAGGATTATCAATATCTTTTCTAAAAGTTGAGATTAATGGTCTCAATCCATGTTCAACAACGGTTTCTCGATATTGTCTACTGAAACTTTTCAATCCAAGTACTGCTGATCTTCTATCGGAAGACATTGTTGCATGTTGTAAACGATTGCATAATGTAGGAATTGCTTCCTCCACCAGCTGTACTTGATTCAGCAGCCCCAAAATATTATTTATATACTCCATTGATGAGAGTGTAGGTGGTGGTGATGGTGATGGTCCTGTTGTTGGTGATCTCTGTGCTGTTCAGATTTTTTTTTCTTTTTCATTCTCCCAAACACAAACCAAAATTCGCGTCTTACTTAACGACTAACAAGCACCATCACCATCACCATTAAGTAAACAACCCAATTCTATGACAACCTCATATCTAGATACAGAGAATGATAATGATATTGATGATAATGAAGAAGAAGAAGAAGAAGAATTGGCTAATCTTCCATCCACAGTGAAATTTTTCCCTAATTTATCAGATTTACTAGATGATGAGGAATATCAAGATGATGATGATGATGGCACTAACAATAACAACACGGTGATTAATGAATGGGCACTTCGAAAATTTGGTACCCTTCAAATGAAATTAGAAAAAATGCAACATTCTAGAGATACATTCCAATCATTTGGATCACGAGATAATCTAACCAATTTTTCTCGAAATATATTATATAATTTAGCTAATGAAGTATTTGGATTTGATGGATGGTCAACGACAATTTTGGATTGTAATTTAACCAAACGGGAAAATAAAGATGAAAACAAGTATTCTGCCCTTTGTGTAGTGAAAATACGATTAATATTGAAAGATGGTACTTTTAGAGAACAACTGGGACAAGCAGAATCTACAAATATGCCTTATAAACATATGTGTTATGCTAGTGCTCGAAAGAAAGCAGTTACTGATGCTATAAAAAATGCCATTGTGGGGTTACGTGATCTTTATCTTGAATATGAACAAGAACAATTGATGAAACAATTTGCTCCTGAATATGATATATAAATAAATAAATAAATATAGTCTATACAAGGAGTAAGATGATTCTGTGGTTCGATTTATAAATAAAAGTTATCTTAGCTTATTTCCATGATTAATAATCTAATATATTGAATTTAGGGAATTCTGATACTTTAGGTTTTGGAATTTCATCAATCAAATAGATTTCACCATTATCATCGATTCTTTCACGATCTTTTTCACTCATATTATGAATTTCATCGATATTTTCTTTGATAAAATCAATCAATTCACACCAATTCTTTTGTATTTGATAAGCTTGTTCTTTCATATGTCTTCTTAAAAGTCCTTCAATTAATTTAAGCGCATCTGATTGGGTTTGATCTAATCTTTCTAATAAACGACCAACAGATTTAATAAGATATTCTTCTTCATAAATAGTACCTTTTCTTCCCTTGGCACGTTTTCTTTCTTCTCTCTTTTTGTTTTTGGCAGTTCTTCTAGATGCTCCTGTTTTGGCCGTACCAGCAGTTTTACCAGTATATCTTGTGAAAAATGATGGGGTGGTTGATGTTTCAGAAGCAGCAACCGATACATTATCAGGAGTATCTAAATCATCAGGAGTTCCATAAAACGAAAATGGATCTTCTTGCTTTTTAGTTCTTAATTCTCGAAGTCTTTTCAATTGTGAATTCATTTGCCCTTTACAATCGGCTAATAATTCAGCAATCACTCCAAACCCTTCATTTATTTGAACATCAACTATTGATTCAATCAATTCTGGTTTTTTAGATTTTTCAGCTAATAATATAGCATGATCATACCAATATTGTTTACAATATAATTTGATAGATGCTTCAACATTCCCCAAAAATTGATATTCAATTTCAGCAGCATCACTATATTTATGATCTTCAGTTAATGTTTCAACTAATTTTTCAGCCGTATCAGATGATTTCTCCAAAAGGTCAGCACTTTTCTCAACTAATGATAATGCTTGTTTCCATTTCTTGGCCATTATATAACATTCTAATGCATTTTCCAAATCAATCAAATATTCAAATATCACACCAGCTTCACCAAATTGTTTAGTTTCACGTAAATGTTCAGCAAACAATCCCATGATTACATTTGTTCTGGGTTTATCATAGGTATAAATTTTCAAAGCTGGTTTGTATAATTCATGTAATACAACATAATCATCAAATTCTTCATGAGCTTCATCACCTTGTTCATGTAACCATTTCAAAGCTAATTCATAATTTTTCAAATAATCATCGATTAAAAATTTTCTTTTCAATTCTGGTTGTACATGCAAATTTTGTAAAAATGGTAAATATTCTTTAGGATCCATTTGTGATTGTTGAGCAATGACTAAAGTTAATTTGACATCATATAGTCCCAAACATGTTTTATATAATTTATTTACATCTTGTAAGAAACATAAATGAGTCACTGCAGTTTCTCTTTGTTCTTGATTATCCATTTTACCAATTAATGTGAGTGCTTGAGTCAAGTTTGCTGGTTTCTCACAAGCATAAGCAGTAAGAATCGTTTGTAAATATTTATCAAAATATTCTGGTTTTAATAATACATTTAATATGGCTTCACAAATTCGATTAACTTTGGAATCATTGAAATTGGTGAAAACTTTTTCCTTCATGTGATGGAATTTCTTCCTGAATGCTGGTTGAAGAGTTTCACCTTCACGTTTGATTTCTTTTTCTTTGGTAATATCACCACCACCAGCAGCAGCAGCAGCATCATTTATTGTTTCTCTATATTTAGTAACGGTTACATCTTCTTCATGTAAACAAGAAACAAATAAATCCAAGTATTCCACTTTAGATATTTGATTAATAAATGTTTCCACATTATTGAAAAATAATTCCGGATCATAATCATGTAAAATATCTAAATCGATTCTATGTGTACGACAAGTAATGAATGCATCTTTATAATTTTTTTGTTTAATGAATTTTCTAATGGCTGATAATACTATTATTCTTGGACATATAGTTTCCAAATTACCTCTAGGGGCTTCCAAAACTACAGAATATTTCGTTGGCATTACATTGATTAATATAGATCCTCTTTCCACTTGTCTAATTCTTTCATCAACAATATTTTCATTGGTTAAATTCAGAAAAATTTCATAATTTTCTTGACTTGAATTTAAATGAATAAAACATAATTTTGATTGTACGGTAGTGAATAATAAATGAGATTCAGTAATTTTTAATGATGTGACACCACTAACAACATGGTTTTCATTACAAAATAATTTCCCATTTCGAGAAATCCCAAAAGCTTCATATTGTTGAGTATCTTCATTAAAAGAAATTTCAATATCACGACATAATTGAGGGAATTTGACAATTTCTTTACAATCAAGGGTAGAATCCAATTCCACGACTCTGTTATCAACAAATTCAATAATCACAGTATTAAAATCTGCTCTAGATTTTAATAAAACAGTTTTGGTAGTGGTATTAACTGATTCATTAACAAATGGATTATTTATATCATCGACTTCAAATAATGTTATTCGTGAACCCAATGGAGAATCTATAGCAACAGCAACAAACAGATCTTTAAGAAAAGCAATTTGTTTAGCCACCTCATTAGAATCAGTTATATATTTATCTTTAGATATTTTATGGTTGATTTGAGGGGTTTTACCTTGTTTCATATCGTTTAATGATAATTCACTGAAATAAATATCTCCTTCACTTGAAAGTACAGCATATTTTTCATTAGATTTACTGATTGCCAAATCATTGATATTACCATTAATATCAAATTCTCGGAAACTAATTGGTGGTGGGACATTAGCAATTGAAAGTGGAGTGATTTTAACGGTAGATCCATCAGTGACTAAAGTCATACCTGAATCATTACCCAAATGAGTTGGACCCGTAACAATTCTATAAGTTAAATCAACAATTTGAATCCCTGTGGGGGTTCCAATCATAAAATTTAATGGTTTTTCAGGATGAAATTTAGCAAAAATAATATCTTTAGCAAATAATTCTTGTTTTAAATACCAATGATAATTCTTGGTGGTCCATAATTGAATTCTATCATGTAATTGAAATAATAAAATTTCACTATCGGAAGACCAAGTAAGACTTTCAATAGTTTCGGTTTCGGGGTTTAAACGAGTATTAAATTGACCATGTCTTAATCCATTTCTTTCATAAAATACTAAATCAAGTACTTGTTCTTCACCGTTTTCTTCTTCTTCTTCTTCTTCGTCTATATGTCTTTGAGTTGATGCAATTAAAGAACCTTGAGGTTTCCAACTTAAGTTATGTTCCAATCCATCAACGGCCTCATTGACACTATCTAATTCACCTTCTCTATTAAACACTCGAATGACTCTTCTTTCATACATTTCTCCAGTATCTTCAACAATGACTGGTTCAACAGTACTAACTGAAAAAAAATCACAATCACCTCTCCAACTGATTTGTACAGATTGATTATCAAATGGAGATAATGTCCCTTTTTCAATTTCATTAACAGTTGGATCACGTAATTGAGTAGCATTATCATCTAATCCAGCATGTTTCAATGCTTCTCTTTCTCTTTCTAATGCTTTAAAACCTTTACCTTTAAATTGAGTTTCTTTTTTACCCCAACCAACGGAAACATGTTTAGAATCAGTGATTTTTATATCACTAGAATCGAGTAATTTTTCACAAATTGGTTCAAAAACTCGAGAAAGTAATAATAATTTGTTTTCATTAGTTATAATGGCTAATGTTTCTTCATCAATAGACCACAGAGCAGCAGATATCCCAACATCAATAGATCCAACAATTTCAATAATTGTTTCATCAATATCAATTCCATTGGTATTATTATTATTATTATTATAGGTTGCTGTGACAATATCACCATTGGAGAAAACAAATATTAATTGATTTGAATCAACAAAATGAATAAAATTTATTAATTTAGAATTGATTGGGAAACTTGCTAATACAGAAATATTCCCTGTTTTATGGAATTGTTGAACTTCAATGATTTGTGATTCTTCTGATGATAAGACAAATGTAATGGAATCAGATATTACATCGAAAACAGAATCTATAATGTGTAGATCTGGATATGTTCTAGACTCAGGTGATACAAGTCCTCTATTTAGAACTATCAAATTTCTCATATCTATTGATTGATTGATAGGGGGCTATACTTAGTAAAGAATAAAGAATAGTTGATTGTAAAGGATTAATTTACTCTTCAATTGGAAAGAAGAAGAAGAAGAAGAAGAAAAATTTTTTTGCTTGATGGAAAACAGACGACACGCGACATTTTTAAGCAATCGATGAGATTAGAGAGATGTCGTTTAGTTGGTAGCGCTCTTCTATTAAATGGTGTTTTCCCCTATAAATGTATGTTATGTATACATGTTTTATAATTCTATGAAGGGATAGTTATGACAGACTTGATGCTCTATATGCATCTACTGCTTCTTTTATTGTAAGATTAGGGTATAACTGATCTTCAGTCAATTCTTGTCTTGTGATAGGATCAAATTTGCCACGTCTTTTTAAATGTTCTAAAATATGAGTTTTTTCATAAGTTATACCACTTGGTGTAATCACTGGATTGGTAAACATTTCAAATGATATTGGATCTAATAAATGATCTGGAATTTCTTTTTCAAGTGATGTGCAGTCTTCAGTAGAGGAAGTTGTGGTTGGTAAAGAATTTCTTGAAAATACTGAATTACTTCTTGAAGCATTTGATGATTTACGATTCTCCAAACTATGTTGATATAATGAATGAGTATAATTATTTTGAGCTAATTCTAATAATTCACTACATTCATCAAGTTGTTTTCTGTATAGATTAAATAATTCACCATAAAATTCATTCAGATTGTTATAACTGTATTTTTGTTCTAATTTTTGCTTCTCGAGGTTATAATAATTGTCCATTGGTTGTAAGACTTTGGTGATCAGTTGTTTTTTAGTGCTATACTTTTTAAGTTGTGATTTAGTAATGGAAATATCATTTTTCACATATGGAATTAAATCTTTATGGTTGCCCGTGACTTTTTTACCCTTTGGAGCTAGTTTTGGTTCTGTGGAGGAAGACGAGGAGGAAGAAGTGAAAACAGTTTTGAAATGAGACAACATATGAGGACTATGAATAATGATAGATTAGAAGGTGTTATTCCATAAAAAAGTAAAGTAAGAATTTTCCATTGGGAAATTTATATGTGTTAAATAGTAGGTGGTGGTAGTAACTGTAGTATAGACGACACACTGACACCGATTCAAATTCAAATTGACAAGAAAATGTATTAAACCAAGAAGTTATTGTTATCTTATTGATCACAAAACCCGTGGTAATGCAAGAATGAATAAAGGAATGAAGGAATGAACTAACAATAGAAGAAGTTAGACGTCAACAAGTTTTACAAAATCAAAACAATTTTAATTTAATGTCAAATAACACAAACATTCAAATAAACAATGTCAAATATTAGTTCTCAGCAAGGAAACCTTAGTTGATAATATTAAACAATAAATTAAAAACGTTTATGGCTGTGCTATTATTATCTTTTTCACTTTTTCTGGTATTCTTCCATCTTCTATCTAATGTAATCTATACTACTACTGAAGGAACTGAATTAAAAACTATTATTTTTCCACTATTTGCATCGAGTTTAGTAGTTCTCTTGTGTGTTAAAATATACCAAGAAGGCTATGACGACAATAACTTTTTGACTTTTGTCTAATCAATTTGCGGCAAGTTTTGACGGTTTTTAAACAATAATTTTCATTTCGTTTATAACCGATGCCGATACTTCCCTTCCCTTCCCTTCCCTTCCCTCCAAGTATAAAATACCAACTACCACAATTATTGTTACATGCAGGGAAAGGGTGATTGGTAGGTGGGTAGTAGTAGTAGTTAACATTATTCATAAATAGTTATAGTGTGGTAGCAATTGTCTAAAAACTAGTTAACTGTTAACTGTCGGTATAGATTTAGTGACTAATGCATGATGTCATTGATAAACAAACACAAAATTGTTGTTGTTCCGGGTAAAACAAAGAAAGGAATAAAGAAAGAATTTACTTACTTTCTTACTCACACTTATTCATTATAGTTAAGACTATATGACATCATTAGTGTTAGTTTCTTGTTTTATGCCTTCAAGTATAAGTTGTATTGGAAGTATAAATAGAAAGGTATTCGGTGTTGATTGTATTAACATGAAAAACTATCTGGAGCTCCGTATCTGCACCATTAATTAAAAAAATAATTTAATTCTCTATATTTTATGAATAGGAACCATCATCACCATCATCACCACCACCCAGTCTATCTATTTGAATTAGTTAGTTCTTATTCTTATCTAAAGTAGGATTATCTATTGTAAACTTCTTATTATAGAATTCTGTTTAGGTTTAATTTAGTTCCTAATTCATAATTGTAATGTTTTGATTTTGATTTTAAAATTATTACCAAATTTGTTCAAAATAAATATTTGATAACTAAAATTGCTTGTACTCTACTCGGAAACAATGTCATCTATGGAATTATAGTCACAATCTTCTACCATCAAAAATAGATCTCTATAATATAGCTTATCAAAATCATATTATATATACTAAAGCTTTTGGCAATGGGGGGGGGGACCAATTAACTATGAATGGGTTTACTGTGTATAGGGTCGTGTGAAGATGTAAAAAAAAGGGGGACGTGTCCCATTGCACAAGAAACATAAGCACTACTAAAATTTTTGGTGAGAAATGAAACACTACTTTTTTTTTTTTCGTCGTCGTCGTCCAATTTCATCAGTCAACGACTAAAAGATAACCGTCATTCTCTTCACTAATATACTTCTGTTCCCCCCCCCTCTCTCTTATCCCTTATCAATACATTTCAAGAAAAAAAGGTATGCCGGAGAAGGAAGAAGCAGTATTCCGTTCAGCGGATATGTCACTTGTTCAATTGTATGTCCCTACTGAAGTTGCTAGAGATATCATTTATAAAGTGGGTCAATTAGATATTATTCAATTTAGAGATTTAAATTCTAAAATTAATGAATTTCAACGATCATTTGTTAAAGAATTAAGAAAATTAGATAATGTTGAAAGACAATTCAATTTATTTAAACGAGAATTAGATGTAAGAGATATTCCTATTAAATTGTTTCCTTATGATTTAGATAATGTTCCACCACAAACAGAAATCGATGAATTAATTGAAGGTTCTGATTTATTAGAAGAAAGAGTGATTCAATTACGTGATTCAGTAGAAACTTTATATGAAAAGGAAAAATATTTAAAACAATTCAAATATACTATTCAAGCAGTTAATAATTTCTTTGCTGTTCAAGGTGAAACCACCAACGATAATGAAGAAACAGCATTATTATCACAATTAGAAAGTGGTGGTGCCACTAGTGGTGGTGGTGGTGATGCCCGTTCAGGATCTTCATTTATTTCAGGGGTAATCAATAGAGATAAAGTTGGAGTTTTACAACAAATTTTATGGAGAGTTTTAAGAGGTAATTTATATTATCATAATGAAGATTTACCTGAAGAAATTTATGATTTTAAAAACAATACTTATGTTGCTAAAAGTTCATTTATTATCTTTTCTCATGGATCACTTATTCGTGAAAGAATTAGAAAAATTTGTGAATCATTAGATGCTGAATTATATAATGTTGATTCTACTTCAGCATTAAGAAGAGAACAATTGGATGATGTCAACACTAAAACCACTGATTTATCTACTGTTTTAGGAGAATCGGAAAATGCATTAAATTCTGAATTAATTGCTATTTCCCGTGATTTGGCCAAATGGTGGGAAATCATTGCTAGAGAAAAAGCCGTTTATAAGGCCATGAATAATTGTGATTATGATAACTCTAGAAAAACTTTGATTGCTGAAGGTTGGACCCCTACGGATTCTATTACGGAATTGACTACTGCTATTCAAGAATATGATGCATCACAATCAGTCCCCACCATTATTAATGTTTTGGATACCAATAAGACTCCTCCAACTTATACTCGTACCAATAAATTCACTTATGCTTTCCAAGCCATTTGTGATGCTTATGGTGTACCTAAATATAAAGAAATTAATCCTGGTTTACCAACTATTGTTACATTCCCATTTATGTTTGCCATTATGTTTGGTGATTTAGGTCATGGTTTCATTGTTACTTTAGCAGCTGCAGCTCTTGTTTTAAATGAAAAAAAATTGAATGCCATGAAAAAAGATGAAATTTTTGATATGGCTTATACTGGTCGTTATGTTTTATTACTTATGGGGGTATTCTCAATGTATACTGGTTTTATTTATAATGATGTTTTTTCAAGATCAATGTCAATCTTCAAAAGCGGTTGGGAATGGCCAGAAAAATTTAATGTGGGGGAAACCATTTATGCTAAATATGTTGGTACTTATTCTATTGGATTAGATCCAGCATGGCATGGAACTGAAAATGCCTTATTATTTTCCAATTCTTATAAAATGAAATTATCAATATTAATGGGATATATTCATATGTCTTATTCATATGTATTTTCATTAGTCAATTATACTTATTTCAATAGTATGATTGATGTTATTGGTAATTTCATTCCTGGTCTTTTATTCATGCAAGGTATATTTGGTTATTTATCCTTGTGTATTGTTTATAAGTGGTCAGTCGATTGGTTTGCCACAGGGAGACAACCGCCAGGATTATTAAATATGTTGATCAATATGTTTTTACAACCAGGTGATGTTCCTGAACCATTATATTCCGGTCAATCTACCATTCAAGTTTTCTTATTACTCATTGCTTTGATTTGTGTTCCTTGGTTATTATTAGTCAAACCGTTATATATGAAACGACAATTGGAAAAAGAAGCAAATCAACATCATGGATCATATTCTCAATTAGCCAATGATGAAGAATCGGGAGTGGCAGGACAAGAACAAGAACAAGAAAATGCAGCTGAAGACGATGATGAAGATCATGAAGAACATAATTTTGGTGATATTATGATTCATCAAGTTATTCATACTATTGAATTCTGTCTTAATTGTGTTAGTCATACGGCATCTTATTTGAGATTATGGGCTCTTTCATTAGCTCATGCTCAATTATCTACTGTGTTATGGTCTATGACTATTGGTAATGCATTTGGTCCCACCGGTTTAATTGGTACATTTATGGTGGTATTTTTATTTGCCATGTGGTTTGTATTATCAGTTTGTATTTTAGTGGTTATGGAAGGTACTTCAGCAATGTTACATTCTTTAAGATTACATTGGGTTGAAAGTATGTCGAAATATTTTGAAGGTGGTGGTTCTGCTTTTGAACCATTTACTTTTAAAGGTTTATTAGACAGTGTTTTATAAGCCTAGAACCATAGGGTTGGGGGTTTTAACTTGTTTAGATTCATTCATTAAAGCATCAATTAATTTATAAAAAAGAATTAAGAATTATATTTATTTGAATATATATAATAAACATTAAACATTAAACATTAGTCATTAGATTGAATTGAATTAGAAATAGAAATAGAAATAGAAATAGAACTAGAAATAGAAATAGAAATAGAACTAGAAATAGAAATAGTTTATACAACAAACTATATTAAATCTAATTCTTAATTGTTGCACGACAAACTAAACAAAAGAGAGACACATTCACTCACTCACGGCACGCACGCACGACAACCCCTCCCCTTTCAGATTAATAGACAAGTAGAGAGAGAGAGAGAGAGAGACAGAGTTAACACAAACTACTACTACTTCACTTACTTTCTTCTACTTACTACTTACTACTTACTTACTTACTTACTGGCAAAACAAAAGAAAATTCTTTTTCCCAACTAATTATAATCAATTACAACCAACCAACAATCACTTTCACCTCCTTAATCTTCATTACTACTTAATAACAAAATATTCATTATTCATTATTCATTATTCATTTTTTTTTTTGCTACATTTGTTACCCCTTCCCCTCTCATTACATTATGAGTTATTTTATTGTTCCTTCAATTTCTTATCAAACTAATCAAAAATTACAACAACAACAACAACAGAAACAACAGAAACAAAAAGATAAAGATAAACATCATAAACGGAAAAAGAAACCGAGTCAAAGTAATAGTAGTAGTAGTAGTAGTAATGAAGAAAATCAACGTAATTTATCTACCACCACTCCAACTTCAAGATCTCGTCAACAACTGGATACAATTATAGATGAGGAAATAAATGAAGAATATGAAGATGATGAAGATGAAGATGATAATAAATCTATTATAACTACAAATTCGATTTTTTCAAAACATAAAAGTGATAAACGTAATAGTCATAAATCTAATAGTCATTCAAGTCTAAGGCGGAAACTTCAACCCCACCACCACCACCACCAGCAACATGGTATTTCACCAACAACAAGTCCATCTGTATCAGAAGAACCACCACCACCACTACCATGTAGAGAAGATATTAATAAAGAAGCCACAATGATTGCATCAAAATATGGTGAAGCATTACGATCAGGTTCAAAACTGAGTTCTACCAAATCTGTACTCACAAGTGATAATAGTCTAAATGTAACAGGTCTAATAATACCACCACCACAACCAGTGACAAAAAATTTAGTTAGACATCGATCAAATTCAACATTATCTACTTCTTCCATTCCATTATCATCATCACCATCACAATCACAATATAATCAAAATCAAGCATTTCATAGAAATACTTCAATTGCATCAAGTTTAAGTCAAAATTCACAAAATTCTTTAACTAAAGATAATTCATCATTAAATGGTAAATTCAGGAAACTTTCATTTTTAAGTACTGGTAATAATTCAATTATATCTAAAAGAAAAGAAAGTATAAGTTCACATCTGCCTGGTGCAGCTGAATCACCAACAGGGACAGGGACAGGGACAGGCCCAACAACAAGGTCTAGGTCGAGGTCAGGATCTAAAGTTGATGGATCTTATTTCCCAGATTATTCTGATAAAACCACCTCACCATCGAAACTAACACTCCAGAAACAACTTTCTTCTTCTTCTTCTTCTTCTTCACTGTTGTTGCCACCATTTAATGTAATTATTGATTTATCTGTTTATAATACTCCTCAAGGAATTGAAAAGAATTTTTTTGCACCTAATTATCAAGTTTTCCGATATAATAGTTTTCTAGATGTATTAAGTGAATATCATCAAGGTGATGCCATTAATGTATCTACTATTAGATATCATTTATTATTAAAATTTATTATTAAACAAAAAAATGCTCGAGATTTCATTAGAAATGGTAATAGTATTAATACATCGAGTAGTTATCATTTAACAATGACAGAAAGTGTTTTTTCATATCAATTATATGGACCATTAAGAT
>OKKB01000205.1_pt1 | contig 29052 bp, 25 predicted proteins | sample 1613931 | NCBI WGS metagenome assembly OKKB01 (sample SAMN04436893, study PRJEB24849) | human gut metagenome | biome: human gut; feature: NICU; material: stool | host: Homo sapiens | place: USA: Saint Louis, MO | collected 2012-02-08
AAATATATAACTATATAAAATATTTGACATTTCTTATTCCTTTTATACCAAACTCATGTTTCACGTCCTTCCGGCATATGTTTCCATTCTTGGACATACAGTTCAAGTGTAAGAGAACACATGTCGTGCAAAGTAGCTCAAATACCAATCATTGGGAAGATTTGTTGCTACTCTACGACATGTAGTGACGTGCAAAAAATTAGCATTCTGGCTTTGGTAGCGTAGTTTTGCTTTCACGGTATTTTCCGCTTGATTTCTAACCATCCGAAACTATCCCGAAATGAGACAATCTCGAGATTGAAAAATTGATAACTGTACACTACCTTTAATCTCTTCCAGTTTTCTTTTTCGTGCAAGAGTGTACAATAAAATATAACAGAATTGATAATAATATTCAATTAGTTTCCTCTTTTGGGACAATATCAAACAATTAGTATATTCCATCAACATAACATATAACATATAAAACAAACGCCATGGGTAACTGTCTATCGTGTCTTATAGGCAATTCAAATGACGATGACTATAATGAAACTTCATCTTTATTGAGACACCAACAACAGCACAACCAGCAATATTTATCAGATTATTTGCAGGAAGAGCAGATACTTAAACAGCAACAAAGACAACAAGAATTGGCTGGCATAGTGAATGAATTGAATGATAATTTGATTGATGTTACTTCATTTTTAAGTGGGAACAATAACAATAACAATAATAATAATGCATCTTTGGGTAATAGTGGAATTTTGGCTAATGAGAGTAATATTAATGAGGAAGAGCATACACAAGTCGGCAATACTATAAAATCACTTCCTTACCTTTATACTAAAGAGGATAAAGATGAGATATTGAAGAAATTAAGTGATATTGATGCTGATGTTAAACAGAGTTTTAAAATACAATCACTGGTGCCCTTATATATCAAGTTTTAACCCAACAGTTTTACTTCTATTCGTTGCTTTTGTTTCAAATATGTAGTGGGTTATGATATAAGTGTAAGTTTATGAACAAATTTGAATCCTTGGTGAAGCTGGGATAATTTTTTCCTAAAGTAGATATTTTTATAAAAGTCGTTACTATGATAGCCTAGTTTTTTATAGTATTTATAATTTGAAAACTACAATAACGATTTTTTGGTAAGTTGTTTAGCCAAATATACAATCCCAATTCTTTGAATCTTGTTTCTCAAAATGTTGTAGAATTGATATAAGTGTATGAATTTCCAAATTAATTGAAGTACTCTAAAAGTCTGTATTTCCTAGTTGCAAAGCCTCTGTATTACTGACCGACTAAAAAGATGTAGTTGTAAGTATACTGTAGTTTGTGTCGACCGTAAGATCCACTAGTAGAAGGGAATACTTCTAATCTTGCAACATGGTTGCATTCAAGGATTTGGGTAATTTTTACCCGGATATCTATTTATGTTTTTGTTTGCTTAAAAATCACCCCCACAAGTATTCCATTTTTTTTTTTGAAAAATATCTTCAAATCTTCTTTTAAAAAAACTTGTGAATCCTTTTTAAATTTAAACCAGGAACCGATACTTTTCTAAAACCAGTCAATCAACATGACAGTTATCACTCTCAATTGGGGTATTTTAGGAGCAGGAAACATCTCTTCACAATTTGTACACGATTTGGTTTTGAATAACCAGAGAGATACTCAATTTCATCACATTGTTAAGTCTATTGGATGTTCGAGCCACGACAAGGGCTTGGATTTTATAAAGAAGAATAACATCACTTTAGAGAACAATTTTCAAACCACGCCGATTGTTGAATCCTATGAAGATTTTTATAAAAACCTGGATATAGATGTGGTGTATATTGGAACTCCACATACATTCCATAAAGAACAATCCATTGCATGTTTAAATAATAATAAACATGTTCTTTGTGAAAAGCCTGTTACAGTTAACAAAGCTGAGTTAGAATCAATATTGAATGTCGCAAAGTCAAAGAAGAAATTTTTCATGGAAGCCATGTGGACGAGATTCTTCCCAGCAATTACTGAATTGAAAAAGAAAATCTATGATGAAAAAGTCATTGGGGAAATACACAGACTATTTGCAGATTTGAGTTACAATTGCGATATTTCAAATATTCCATTGAGTTCCAGGATTAGAAATAAAGACTTGGCTGCTGGATCGTTATTGGACATTGGAATCTATCCACTTACTTATTCAAGAGTTTTGCTTGATGATAGTTTAGGTGAGAATCATTCACCGTTTCAAATTAAATCATTTTTAACAATTGATAGCCAAGATCAAGTTGATCATTTGTATTCAGCAATAGTGAAATACCAAAATGGCAAACATGCAGTTTTGACGGCATCAGAATTGATTGATGGACCCAAAGCATATGTGAGATTGGAAGGTTCACAGGGACATGTTGAGATGTACAGTGATAACCCTGCACGAGCCAAGCATTTTAAAATTTTCAATGCTAAAGGCGATGAAATTTTTGAATATAAAGATGGCTCAGGTTATAATGGATTCATCTATGAAGCAAATGCTGTTGCTAAAGATATTACTGAAGGAAAATTATCTAACGATACCATGCCTCATGATGAAAGTTTATTAATAATGGAGACAATGGATCAAATTCGTCATGAAAATGGTTTGGTTTACCCACAAGATGAAAATTGAGATGTTTTTGTGTTTGAGGTAGCGCTATAACAAAAAAAGAATTAGGAAGCCAAAAAAATAAAAGCTTTATGGAACTACAAGATTCAAGCATTTATAATTGTGAAAAGATTAAATAGCTTTGTCAGTTTGGATAGATACACAATGTCAACTATTAAATATACACTAAGATTTGTAATCTGGTTAATCATTTACGTTATTCCCACTGTTTCATTATTTAATAATACCAGAATTGAAAGTGCAGAAGACCTGTCATTTCTCCAACAGATTGCAGAGTTTGCGAAATGGGAAGAGCAAAATCTATATCAACGTCCAGCAGATCCACCAAAGCTACTGCTTCAATCCAAAAATTCAAAGAAGACAGAATCCTCCAATTCATCATTCACTTTACCAATTGTCAAACAATTCTTTAATAGTTCAAATTTGGTGAACACATCTATTTTTGAACAAATGTCAAGATTTCGTGGAGACAAAAAAGCTCCTCATTGGACAGTAAGTACAGGTGTGTTTGCTGATAAACTGAAGGAATGGAAGGACGAGGAAGAAGAATGTTTTGTACCGATTAAAGAGATTCCTCAACGACGTCCAAAAAAGTACCGACCAAGAAAAAAATATGTACGTCCAGCGCCACCCCCACAACCACAAAAATGGGCAAGACCGAATTATTGGAGCTTTTCAAGTGAAGAAGATAGTTTTTCCGATTGGTGGTCAAGTGACTGTAGTGAGAGCGATTGGTCGAGTGATGATGGGGGGAAATTATGGTTCTTGGGAATGAATGTTGCTCAAGGAGAACCAGAAACAAAACGAATTTCAATTATTCCTTCTAAGAAACTAGTTACAAGAGTAAGTGAGCAATTTTACAACACATACAGAAGTAGCTCTCCCAATAATGTCATGAAGAAACGAAATCTCGATGATAGTGATGACAAGTATTTTGGATTTGATTACGAGATTCAACCTTGTATAACAAATAATCTTCTGAGAAATCACGTTACTTTTAATGTACTAAATTCCAGATCTGCTAAAATTAAAATGCTAAGTAGGTGCAAAATAAAGTTATTGGTTTGTTTTTTTGCATTACATATTTTGTTTCATTCTTAATATTTGTATTTGTGTAGTAAGTAAAGTTTACAAGTGCAAAATTTGCTGTTTTTCGCAACCAAAAAAAAAAAGAAAGCAAAATTAGACCTAATCTTGATCAACAACTTGGATTCTAAATTGATTTCGATTTTAACTTTGACATATTTTGTATTGGATGAAACAATTTTCAACAAGCAAGCAAATAAAATTATTAATCAACTTTTTTAAATGTTAAAACTATACTTTTTGTTTTGTATTTTTAGTTTTCATTTAGTCATAGCACCGATCCCTTCAATTAACAAACCCAACAGCACAGATTCCATTATCACGCGTCCAGTTAATATCAATAATCAACAAGATTTGCAAGATTTAACATTTTTTAGTCAGGTTGTCTTATCTACTCCAAATTGGGATCAAACCTTAACTAAATATAAACGTAAAAAGAGAGATTACAATGATGATTCGCTAGCACTGATGGACACTCGAAATCTTGATAATAACACGTTTCTTATGCAAGGAGGCAAAGCAACAAGTCCCAAATGGCATGTTGGGGCCGGTGTCTACTTGAACAAAGAGCGATTTTCGGATACAAAAAAGACATACGTTAAGTATGAGAGTGATTACTGTTCAGAAGAGGATTATTCTAGTGATGAGGGTGGTCGTAAACGAAAATGGTTTAAACCTTTTTCAATTGACTTAAATGAGACCAAAGACATTTCCATCATTCCTAGCTCAAGAATATTATCCGTTGATACCGAAGGTAATTTTGTTAATCATAACAAAATAACAAACTTGATGCTTGGTTATCATTCTGAGAATGTGCAGAAGGATACATTTGAATCTTGTGGAAATTTTAAAGCGTTCCAATTAGTTTATATTGTTGTCATCGTATTTGCATACTCTTTTTTACACTTTTAATACACATTCATTTCTATAGTAAGCATATCGGAAAATCTAATTCTAACCAAAGATTTCCCATATCATCAAAGTTCTAAGCAAGTACTAATCATTATTAGATTTTACAGAAATACGATTCTGAAAGAAAAAAAAAAATAGTGAGGACATATACCATAAGATAGAAATACAATCACTAAATCTAAGTGACGGCAGAGCAAAATATCATAAGAATGTTCTCCACCACTTCCATAGTTTTATGGTTTACAATTTTGTTACCAGTTACATTACCAGTTTCAATAGACAACAGAGATTTATTACTCAAACGACACGTTGAGCCAAATGATATACAATTTTTCAACCAAGGAGTAAGATCTTCTTTAAGTTATATTTACCAGAAAAGAGACGTTTCTGATTCGGATAATGAACAAGTTTTGAGAAAAAGCAAAAAGAAGAAAAAGACTACATCAACAGGCACTCCTGGGAATGAAAATACCACAGATTTTGCTTCTGCTCAAGAGTTCGAAAAATGGGAGGGTGATAGAGAAGGTTGGCAGATCAGTGCTGGGTTATATTTTGATAAAGCTATAGCAAGTGATTCATGTGATTCCGATTCAGAAGATGAAGGACGCAAAAAATTTTGGATATTCACAGACGATGCACCAGTTGATAATGAAAATCTTATTGTCTCTTCCGAAGATAAATTGGAGCTCAATTATATTCTGAGTGGTAAAAACTTGGAGGGTTTAACTAAAGTGATTCGAAAGGCAAAGGGTAATTCAACCACCTATAATCAATCCAAAATCAAATTCAATGTTGATGCACAAGGCGAAGATCAGTTTGAATCTGGATTTGGTTCTCTTATCCCCTATAATAGTTTTTATTTATATATCTTGCTATTTTGTATTATCTTTTAATAAATATCCATATATAAGAATTAGATTCTTCCAGTAATACTAATAATTTTGGTTGCAAAAAAAAAACTTTCAACAGAAAATAATATCTCTATCAATTTCATTCTTCTTTCTTTCTTTTTTTTTTCTATTCATTTACTCCATTGAAATTTTGATATTCATAAAATCATTATTGTCATAACCATTGGGCGCCTAGTAATGTACAAGCTAATTCTATTAACTTGGCTATGTTTATTGCCAATACAAATGGTGTCGTCCTCAGATTCCACTAAAAAGTTGTTTCCCAAAACTGATGTCAACGATTTAGTTTACTTCAACCAAGTGTTTGATATGGCGACAAAACAAACATCTGATCCAGACCCAGATTCATATGTTGAAAATTCTAACAAAACTATTACATTAATAACTTTGGACAAACCACCAAAAAACGATACAAATGCTGTCGACGCTCAATTTAAGAAAAAAAAGGGTAAATTAAAGCCCAAATGGGAATTGAATGCTGGTGTTTATTTGGAAAAAAAAGTTAATAAAAAATTGTTGAAAAAATCTAAAAAGAAAAACTCAAAGAAATTTGGAATCTTAACTAAAGACAATGGAGATGCTGAAAGAATCTTGATCCCTGCTGAATTAATGGTTTCTCGAGCTACTCCTGGTACTCACAATTTGTTTTCTCAAAATAGTTCAAATTATCCTTTTCAATTGACAAAAATCAATGTAACATCAATAAGAAAAGCACCCGTATTGTCCACTTCAATTGCCCATGAAGTTTCGGACATCAACCATGGAATCGTCGAGTTTTCAATTGCGAGTAAACTCTTTGATAAATTTTGGAATCAAATATTTTGGGCATTTCTCTATATTTTGTAGTAATAAAAAGAGGAACTTTGTTATTAAAGTAGTTTTTGGACGTTGCCACAATTCTATTGTAATGCCTTTAACCTTTCTCTCATTTCATCTAATGCCAATTCATCCTCTTCGTCTTCTTCTGCCACTTCTGCCGGTGGTTCTATTACCTGTTCATTAAACTCATTGCTTGGTACCTCATTTTCAATTTTGGAAAACTTATCCTCTGTCAAATTGGCAATTATCTTATTTACTTCTTCTTGTGACTCTTCTTCCAATTCCTCATCCATTTCATCCAAGTCAACCATGTCATCCATCATCTCATTTATAATCCCGGCCTTCATAAGCTCTTTTGATAATTCTTGCATAGTATGCAGTACTGCCCCAATATGAATTAACAGATTGACGTCTTTCATAATTGAAGTAGATGAATGAATAGATTGGGTTAGTTTATTCATGGAATATTGTTCATTAATGGACATTGTGATTGACTCGATTCTTGTTTTTGATGTGTAAAGCTTGTTATATTGTTTATTTATATTAATCAACTCTCTGGCGTACAATTTTGCTGACTTGTAATCTTTATCCTTAGCTGATTTTTTGATTAATGACTCTGTTTTCTTTCTGAGTGGGACTAATTGATTCATCGATCTATCTAGTTCTCTTTTATTCTTACGAAGTAATTGATTGATTTTTCTCATCTAAAGCCATATGTTAGTTTACTTTGATTGGAATTGCATAACACTTTAATAGAAATAAGTTTTTCACATACCTGTTCTTTGGGATCTGGCCCATATATTTTCTTTTTAATGTAATCCATGTTTGCTTGTTGTTGTTGATGTTGTTGGTAGGTCGAGGTTTATTTCTTGTTCAATGGTTTTATTTTCCTTTGCTGATGTGAACAAAAAAACGACTAGTACAACGGAAAAACAAAAAGAGAAAACTTGCAAATCGATAGGATGCGGCGCCCCCTCAATGTGGAAAAGATGAAAAGACGATAGCCACAAAAACTATTATCAAATACATACTATTTCAACATGATTTCATTGACACTTGAGGGAGTTTAAGTTATGAACCCCAAAAGAAGACATGGATTATTTGATCCAGGATAGGTGATATAGAAAATACTTTTCTTGTGGCGCAATAAATCACTGGTCATACATATTCTTCAAGGGGGGGGTGCTCTTAGTGAGGCAAAAAAAAAATATATGAGTAGAGAATACTAGAACTGAAATTACAAAGTTTAAAAGTATAAATTTCTTTCTTGCCGTTTGACTTTTTCATTGTATTGGGTTTATCTTCTTTTCTTATTAATACCAGTTCTATTATATTGTCCCTTTTTTTTGGATTATTTAATAAACGTACCAACCAAAATGCCTGTTCAACAGTCTCCTTCGAATACCACGCCCTCACAGCAAGAGCAATTTATATTAATTGTTGCAGCAATAATATTACCTCCATTGGCTATATTTTTGAGCAAAAAGTATTCTATTTGGAATAAGGAATTTTGGATTTCTGTCGTTTTGACCTTGATTGGACATATTCCTGGTGCTATATTTGCTGTATACTATTTGTTGTATGTTCAATATCCACAACAAGGTGTTGAAGGTTACACTCAATTACCTGATGATGTGGAGCAACAATTACATGCTGAGCATCAACAAGAGCTGAACCAAGAGCAACAACAAGGTATTCGTATTTATCATGATGAAGAACATGTTCAACCCAAGGAGAATCAAATCTTGACTGCAAACGATTTGCCTAGTTATGACGACATTGTTGGTTCATCTGAGGGTACTACGGAACACCGCGATGTCAAGGGTGGAGACAATAAGATTCAACACTGAGTTGTCGTTGACCTATTTCACATATATATTATATTATATTATATTTTAGAACAATACATATTACTTTAAGTTGCTGATGGATACCATCGATTTGGCTACAAACCCTTCCAAATGGAAAATACTCTTCAGACCCAAACTCAATCGTTCGTCAAATATCGATGCTTGGTTTATTAATTCCAGAACTAATTCATTGTTGTTACTAAAAATATCAATTAAGTCAAACAATAAAGTTTTCAAGATGATTCTTGCCGGGATGCAATGTGATAATAGCTCGTACAAGACTACTCTTGTTTTTGCCAATGTAGCCACATTCTGATTCTTTTGAATGCTGATCGCCATATTTCTAATGATTGCTTCCCAATCCAAAGCAATTTTGGCAACATCTGATCTAACATTAATAGTTTCATTTTGCATGCTTATCGTTTCAAAACTTAATAAACATCTTCTTAAATTTCTGTTGCTTGTTTCAGCAACTTTTGAGTAAAAATGGTTGATCTCAGAATCATTATGGGTGCTAAATTTTAAAGACTCTTTTTCTGCAACGTGACCCAAAATGTGATTAATATCGTCGACACTAGGACTTGGAATTCTCACTAGTAATGTTCTTGATTTAATTGGAGCAATGATGTTGGATATTGAATTACAAACCAAAATCAATCTAATGTTTGATGAATATTTCTCCATGGTTCTTCTTAAAGCGGCTTGAGCATCTCTGCTCAAAGAATCGGCTTCATTGATTATAACAATCTTAAATCTATGTTTGGCTCGCAGTTGGTTGGCAAAATCAACTTGTTCGGTACTGGCAACATCTTTCAATAAATCCTGAATAACAACACGATCATTGTTGCCCATATCACTGGGTGTAATTTCCAAATGATTCGATGAACTTAAAACGTTGAATTCTAATTTTCTATTAGATGAAGTGACAAAATTTTTGACGTCAATTTTCAATTTTTCAACCTGTGGTCCAAAAATTTCATTCAATGTACAATAGATTCTGGTCTTTTTACCACTCCCACTAGGCCCATATACTAATAAATGAGGAAAGTCTCCTGACTTTGCTAAGGCTCTAAGACTATTCGTAATAGAATCATGATATGTCAATTGGTCCAAGGTTCTTGGACGATATTTATCTACCCAGAGTGACATTCTTTAATTTGTTGTGGAAGCTGAGTGTGAAAAATACAGTTACTTGTATTCATCCAGTTTTTTTTTTTTGTAAGGACGCGTTTTCACTTTTTTTTGATTTTCATTTTTAAAACTTAGCCCCAAGACTTTCCACTGACTTCCAAATATACCATCAGTAAACTCTGTACCAGAAACAAACAACTTTAATCATGAATTGTTTGTGTGATAGATGTATTACACATATTGCAGACTACAGACTATAGACTTACTCAACGAATTACTGATTTTCAATATTAATTATATACCAAAAATTATATATACTACACACAAATTAACATTCATCTCCCACTGTAGCTTCACAGCAACTTAATCCCATATTAACTATCGTATAGTAAACGCAGCAAAACTATATGCATTTCGGTTCTCTTCTTTTCTTATCTTCCCGCATTATATTTTTGGCTTGGTTCTAATGAAATGAGTAGGGCACTCATAACCACCAGAATTTTTAGTCAAATAGTTTTGATGATAGTCTTCAGCGTCATACCAGTTATATATCGTTTCAATGGTGGTGGCAATCTTATGATTAGGATACCATTCCTTTTGGAATTGATCTCTTATTTTCAATGCAAGAGACTTATCTTCGTCGTCAAAAGTGAAAATAGCTGATCTGTATTGAGTGCCCACATCAGGTCCTTGGGAATTCACTGTAGTAGGATCATGCATTTTGAAAAATATATCTAAAATCTCTGCTAACTTCAATTGAGATGGCTCGTATGATATTTGAACAGTTTCGGCATAATCAGTAGTACCTGTGCACACTTTCTCGTATGTTACGTTAGAAATTGACGGTTTACCATTAGCATATCCGACTTTAATGTCTACTAGACCCTTGTTTGTAAACTGTTTTCTAAATACATTTTCGACCCCCCAGAAACAACCCGCTGAAAGATTGATGAGCTTGGAAGTTGAAGTTTTAAGAATAGTTGGTGAAATAGTCGATACCATTATTGAATCAAGTGGTGAATTTGTAAATGTCTAGTACAGAAATGAAGAAAGAAAGAAAGAAAGGTCGAGGAAACTAAAACTGTGGTGGCGATGCTTTTTATTAGTCATGTTATTGCAAAACTGGTATAGGTTTACTAGAACAATGGGAAAAAAAATTTCGTGAGTGGTCACGTGATATTGCCACATTTTATATTATAATTTCTCCGATACTTCGGTTTTATTGTTCTTCTTTTTTAGGGGACATCGATTTATACACACTTTAATCCTACTTCCTTTTAAACCCAAATATACTTCTTCTTCTTTCAGTGGTGTTACCATTTCCAGATGTTGTGCTACTTGTGGAAGGTTTTCTTTCCATCGGTGGTATATTTCCACTATTACTGGTCTCGGTATTCCTTCTCTTCAAATTACCAACCCAAGATTTCTTCTCTTTAACCTCTTTAATGGGAGCACCTGGAGCAAGGTTAGCATTCATACTATTGCTACGAGAAATTGGAGCTGGGGGTTTGTCATCCTTGTCAAATTTGAAATTTTTGAATACGTTTGTCTTTTTAGTCGCCTCATTCACATTGAAAGAGGCAATGGAAGAAGCTTCTGATTTGGTATCAAGATAGTCATTGTTAACCGAAGTTGCAAGTGTGCTTGATTCGTCCTCTGTTTGCTTGAAAGAGTAATCGTCGTTGCCATTGTAAATATCCTCAGGATTAAAACCAAATTCAGGATCGTATTTCGCCTGCCTGTAGAATAAAATGTAAGCACTTGCTAGGCCGGGTCCATTACCAAAAAACCTCATTACATATGAATCCTCCACCAATTCAACAGTTTCGTCATCAAATAATAACCATAATCCAGCTTTGATTTTGCATAACGAAACATAATGTCCATGCATCGGTCCACCACCAATGTGAATAACTAATGCATACAATTCATACAACAAATCCGTCAACGATTCATCATCAGTAGTGTTAAACAATCGCAACTTGAAAGGGTAATTTATGGAATCAAAAAGTTTAACCATCTTGTCCATTTGTTCATCGTACTTGAATCTTTTCAAATTGATAACAAGCACTTCGGGCAATTTTTTGAGTTTTATTGTTTTCACTGCCTCTTGTAAGGAAGAACAGGTGTTGCAATAAAACTTATTCTGATGAGTTAAAGTTTCTGACTTTGAGAAATTATTTAATGCATAACTTAATGAAAAAGCACTTTCTCCTGGTGGTATATCAATGGACAAATCTAGAAATAGTTCCTGTTTAGATGTGATCTTTTCACAAGATAAGCATTTGGTTTCATTGGTGATTAGACCTCGGAAAATATCACTGCACCAGTTTTTATCGTTAGTGAAACCCTCTTTGTTCAAACTTTCAATGATTTCATTGGTCAAATAATTGAAAAACTCATGAGCATCATGATGCATATTGTTCTGACGAAACAAAAAGTTCTTTTCTTTGAGTTTCTGAATAAAGTAGGTTGGTGATACTACTCCAATGGTAGATTTGTTTTCAACCATACTTTCAAATAAATCCTTCAACGCATATAGCAAGGCTGTATCTTCTTGTTGCTCGCTGGGAAGTTGCAATGATGTATCTAGGTTGATAATTGGTCCATTGATCAAGGCTGATCTCTTTCTCTGATCGCCACTGGGATCCGAATTGAATGGGTTAATTGGTGTGTTCAAGTTAGATTCGGGATGTGGTATTCCAACTATTATAGCACTAGAAGTAGTGCTAATAGACCCTTCTTGTATAGTTTGTTGTGGTTGATCATTGAGTAGCATAGATGAGCTTTGTGAATAATCATTTCTATTGTCGTCGTCAACAGGCTTTTTAGCTGTTTGATTGATTGACGGCCTTGTTACCAAGATATCTAACTTTTGAAATTCTGGAGATTTGCTTATTTTTATGCGTTGTTCCAACGATAGAGCCTCACAGTCTTTGGCTTTGTCGATATATTTCATATATAGTTTTTTTGAATCATCAATAGCTACAGGAACCGTTGTAGTTGAGGTATTGACTGAATTGTTAAATTTAATACCAAAAATGGATCCTTTTCTACTACCTTGTTTGGGTCTTTCTTCAGTAGCCGTGTTTGAATTCAGTGATGCCAGCTTCCCTCCTTGTTCTCGTAGTTTCTTTTGTACAAGTTGTTCGTATTTGCTTGTGAAACTATGGGGTTTGACTCCTGTAACAATAAGTTTAGGATCATGCTTTGTTTGGTTATGTTGGATTAGTTTCAATCTGAAACTTTCCGTGTAGTATAAACATTGTAGTATAGAATTGCAATAGCATGTGTTTCCAAAATTCTCCATCCCAAATATTTTATCTGATCCATCACCGAATAATAGATTGTCGGTTTCACTGTTCCCCATGGTTGGCTGTTTGTAGTATCAAAAATAAACCAAATGAAAAAATAATGGCACAAATTAATGAGTCTAAGAGCTGATAACAAAAAATAAAGCTGAAAAAATTGACAATCTGTTCGTATCAATGGCTGGGAATAGTGTGTTGATTATGCCAGCACAGTTAGTAACACACCAGAATACTGTTGACATGAGTGAGCGTTTTAGTTTAAACGATACAAGACAAGAAAAAAGTAGTAGAACTAAGACTGGGTGTTGGGATCTTCCAGGAAAAAAAAGACAGTATTGAGCATTGGTGCACGTACTACAAATATTTCTTGCAACCTTAACCTATTCCGGTTTCATTAACTGGCTAAGGTGATGTGACCTTTGATGAACAGGTTGCAAAGGCGTAGAGGCTTCAACAGTTTTGTAGTATCAGTGTACACAATGTTCAAAGTTAATTCCACTAATGGAGAAGTGGGGCCAAGATGCTTCTTCTTAGCTCTAGTTTTCTACGTTCTGGATTTGGTTGTGGAGCAGTAGAGGTTTCTTGGTGTTTTTCTATTTCCTGTTTTGATATATTTAATTTACAATGTGGCTTATAGAAAGGCTTAAAGTGTATTCGGTGGTTGAGGATCTCCAAAACAATACACAAAACAAAGTTGAATTTGCAGATAATCTTGGTAGCTTAAAGTCAAAAAGAGTTTTTCGGAAAATAACGGTTTTTGTAAGCAACGGGAAGAGACAAGGTCAATGTCTATGCATTTTAGACGAGATGTGCGTGGTACTGTCCTTGTTTGAATCGGTTTGCAAGCGATTGGTAAACTTTCGCCAATTCAATGTCGTGGCCATTGAATCTTTGTTGAATGTCAATAAAAATATAAGTTTAGTCAAGTTTCTATTAGCTGTAAGTTATGTTGGTGGCTGTTTTTTTTAAAGACGGTTAAGTTAGCAGAGTCTTCTATTACTAAATAAACGGTGTAAACAAAGACATGGTATAGTTTAGAATCACACATTTCAAGAGTTTTAACTAAAATGCTGTTTTTTTGTCATTATTTGGCATCAATTCTTGTATAAAAAAAATTAGTTTAGACCAGATTGTTGTAATCTTGAGTACTAGTAAGGAGTGAAGTTAAAGATATTATATTAAAAATGGTTGTACAAGAAAACGTTCATCTACAGTTACTCCTCAACTCAATATATAAACATTGGTATACTTGAGCTTTAAACAAGATGACATAAATATAGAAAAGCTGAGGACTCAATCCATAGCAACGTGTTCACATTTTTTGTGCCTGCCCCTTGAAGAGTCATATATACTTATAAAAAAAATTATTCTTCATAATAGTTTTGTTAAGAGTGGTGCTAATTTGATTGTTGTTTATTATCAAACTCACATTATGTACCTGCTACTTTGATTGAGCGTATAACAATTTTTACTAATTCATTGGTGGCATCAATCTAGTGTTGTTCGCTTTCTGCAACAAAATAATCGTAAATATCAGGAACCTTGAAATTTACTTCCTCGGTTGAATCAGCTCGTCCAATATAGTCTGTCTGGTTGTCATTATCTCCTCAATACTGCATGATACATTGGTCAAATCTTCCAATGTCATTAGCTACGCTAGTCAATTTTCTCTGATAACATGATAGTAATAACAACGCGGTTCAGTTAAATTACGGTGATACAATGATTTCGGGAGTTTGTCAATCGAAAACGAGTCATTTCCACTTTACCAGCACAGCAACCTTTGTGTTATTCTTTTAGTCAAGAATAGTTGAACTAAAAAAAAAAGAAATCCCATATCGGATAGTCAGGCAAATTATTGTGTGTTTGTACACGCCACAGCGGTTCTTTTCTCCGACTTTACCCCCACTCCCTTTCCCGCATCCCACACACTAATAAGAAGGAGAAAGTGGTGGTGGTGTGTTAATCGAAGGAGTCCCTTAATGTTAATATCGTACATCAATTGTTAATTTGTAGATCTTAATCAAATACTTTCAAATAGCAATTTCATACTTTAATTAGCAGTATTTCATAACCGACATAACACCTCAATAGACCATTTACAAACCAGTAAGCAAGACAAGAAAATAAATGTTAATTAGGAAAGTATATTTTTCGTAACCTTTCTTTTTTACACGAAAATCAAATCAATTTTGCAGGCTTGAATGGTGGGGGCATAAAAACGTCTCCAGAAATTTTTTTAAATAAAATGGGACCATTTTTTGGTTTGACTTCATAAATCAATTTCTTGGTTTCTTTTTGGAATTAGATTTGATTACAAAGATGAGGCAGGCTCATACCTCGAAAATCACCAGAGGAGGAAGGTGATGGTGTGTGTGTCATGTCTGTTGAGTGATTTTTATGCAAGTTTCAAAATCCTATGCACGTCCACATTTAAGCAATTATAAGGCGAGTCGTGTTAATTTGGTTAAAAATAAAAGAAATTATTATGCATTTCACGCAGATACTGATCTCAGACAACGTAATTTCATCCGAACTGAACATTCACATAGGCTGCATACAATAGAGGCATTTTTTTTTCTCAATTGTGCTTTTTTCTCAATAGAACAAGAATTGAGAAAAAGACAAACAATAAAGTTTAACTATTTTGTTCATTTAGTCACAAAACTAGTTTTATTTTTTTTTGTCATGGCTCGAGTTAATCCGAAGAGTTTGTTCATCACCACGCCACACGCCTAGATTTTACAGAAAACAAAAAAAAATGATCTTAGAAGTGTCAAAACTTTACAAACTTTCTTTGTATTTGCGGGTTTTTATTAATCACTACTTTTTGTTGTACTTGGAATAATAATAGTACCGAAAAAAATTAAGAACCATTTACAAGCTGTTTCAAGTTTTTGTTATTTGTTTTCGGAATATCTTTTTAAACCATAAAAATTTTTCCTTATTTTGTGTGTGTTTTGTAATACCAAAAATAAATATTCAAGACCTACACAATTGCACAGAAAATTTTTTCCGGTCGGAGAATTTTCATGCACTGCATGTTATTAATTTTACCAAACTCGACTGATTATTAGGAAAAAAAAAAAAAACACGGAAAAACTAATGCAGATGCACAAAAAAGAGCTTGTCTTTCGGGCGAGAAAAAAAAATTTTCACTTGTTGAAAGCCTCTACATCAACAATACTAACACAATCACCCTACACTGCTGGTATTTCCTCAAGTCAAATTTTATAACACTTTATGGATACCAAACTGAACTGATAATCTTTATATCGTTATTGGTGGAGAAAAAAACTCTAGCTATGTAATCGGTATGTAAATACAAATATCGAATACTTGTCGTCCGCTTGCTTTTTTTGTTATTCGGTAACAATTGTAAAAATTCTAATTTCCATACCAAATGATGAGATCGGAAAAAAATATGCACAATTTCTAAAAAACTGCTCGAAAAAAAAAGGTTGAGATTTTTTTTATGTGTTTTTTCTGGGTCACTCACTAAAACGGCATACATGCGAATGTCCCCATAGCACCACTCCACTTCCCCCATGGCAAAATGAAAAAGAATAGTCAAAAAAAAAGGAAAAACCACCAACTCTTACTAAAACATAGATTTCAGAACAATTCTTGAAGGTATAAATATGTAGTAGTTTTCCATCAATGCTCCGAGTTTAGTTTCATTTTTCCTTTTTCTCTTTTTCTACATCATCCTCACAACAATTTCAAATATGTCTCAAGACAACGTCTCATCAACATCTACAGCTGAGGCTGTAAATAATGAAATCAAAGTCAAAGATGAATTTCCACAAGAAGAACAAGCTCATACTAGTTTAGAAGATAAACCAGTGAGTGCATACATTGGTATCATCATTATGTGTTTCCTTATTGCCTTTGGTGGTTTTGTTTTCGGTTTCGATACTGGTACCATTTCTGGTTTTATTAATATGTCTGACTTTTTAGAAAGATTCGGTGGTACTAAAGCTGACGGTACTCTTTACTTTTCCAATGTCAGAACTGGTTTAATGATTGGTTTGTTCAACGCTGGTTGTGCCATTGGTGCATTATTCTTGTCCAAAGTCGGTGATATGTATGGTAGAAGAGTTGGTATCATGACTGCTATGATTGTCTATATTGTTGGTATTATTGTTCAAATTGCTTCTCAACATGCTTGGTATCAAGTCATGATTGGTAGAATTATTACTGGTCTTGCCGTCGGTATGTTATCAGTTTTATGTCCTTTGTTCATTTCCGAAGTTTCTCCAAAACATTTGAGAGGTACTTTGGTGTGCTGTTTCCAATTGATGATTACCTTGGGTATCTTCTTGGGTTATTGTACTACCTATGGTACTAAGAGTTACTCAGACTCTAGACAATGGAGAATTCCATTGGGTTTATGTTTCGCCTGGGCTTTATGTTTGGTTGCTGGTATGGTTAGAATGCCAGAATCTCCACGTTACCTTGTCGGTAAAGACAGAATTGAAGATGCTAAAATGTCACTTGCCAAAACTAACAAGGTTTCTCCAGAGGACCCAGCATTATACCGTGAACTTCAATTAATCCAAGCTGGTGTTGAAAGAGAAAGATTGGCCGGTAAAGCATCTTGGGGTACTTTATTCAATGGTAAACCAAGAATCTTTGAAAGAGTTATTGTTGGTGTCATGTTACAAGCCTTACAACAATTAACTGGTGATAACTATTTCTTCTACTACAGTACCACCATTTTCAAGTCCGTTGGTATGAATGATTCCTTCGAAACTTCTATCATTATTGGTGTTATTAACTTTGCATCCACTTTTGTTGGTATCTACGCTATTGAAAGAATGGGTAGAAGACTCTGTTTGTTAACTGGTTCCGTTGCCATGTCAATCTGTTTCTTAATCTATTCCTTGGTTGGTACTCAACATCTTTATATTGACAAACCAGGTGGTGCTAGTAGAAAACCAGATGGTGATGCCATGATCTTTATGACTTCACTTTATGTGTTCTTCTTTGCTTCTACATGGGCTGGTGGTGTTTACTCCATTATTTCTGAACTTTATCCATTGAAGGTTAGAAGTAAGGCCATGGGTATAGCTAGTGCTTCTAACTGGTTATGGGGTTTCTTGATTTCTTTCTTTACTTCATTCATTACTGATGCTATCCACTTCTATTATGGTTTTGTGTTTATGGGCTGCTTAGTGTTTTCCATTTTTTTCGTTTACTTTATGGTTTATGAAACTAAAGGTCTTACTTTAGAGGAAATTGATGAATTATACTCTACCAAGGTTGTTCCATGGAAATCAGCCGGTTGGGTGCCACCTTCAGAAGAAGAAATGGCGACCTCTACTGGTTATGCCGGTGATGCCAAACCAACAGAGGAACACGTTTAATGACTTACAAGTGGATCTTTAGGTTATGACAATATATCCTTGTTATGCTCAACTTGTCATAGCTCATGTTCCTTTTGTTTACACTGGAAATAATGAAATTTGGTTTCCTTACTGTTATGATTATGGACTTACATATAGATATTGGTTATAGATGATTAAAATAGAATAAAAAAAATTATAATGTTAGGAAAGATGTTTCGGAAAAACCTGGAAATGTAAACGGTAAACTATACAATCGGAGAAACGAAGTTGGCTGAAAATAAATTGTTGGGCGACTTTCCACAATTGTTTCCACATTTTAATGCTCACCCCCGCCATCTTAATTCAGTTTTTAAGTATTGTGTTTGACGAGGATGTTCAAAGTTGTACTCATTCAATAGAAGAAACGGAAAAAACCGTAGTTTCAAAAAGCGTGCCCTCTGTATGTTCTGTATATAGAAAGTTTGAGCCTGTACATATGGGGAAGGATTACTAAGAACTTAGAAAATAATGGAACAACTGATGTTATGTTTTTGTTTATTTAGTATTTTTGTACCTTCAAAGGGAGTTTGAAAGTCACCTTATGTTCAATGGTTTTGTTAGAATAATTTCCGGTTTTTTATGTACGAGAAGTGGAATGACACACTACCTTTCTTTTTTTTTTATGCAAGCCTAGCCTAGCCCAGCCTTGTTCTCCACCCTTTTCTCATGGTGTACACCACACAACATGTGGAGAATATCGTTTAGCTTTAATATTCTTTTTTTAAAGAATCAAGTATAATTAATTTCTGTCCATTTTACTTTGGAAGAGACATTATGTAAGAAAATAAAGAGAATTCAACATACAACAACAAAGAAATGTTTCTATTTAAAGTAAAACGAAGATTTAATCGAGATGCAATTACCAAAAAAAAAATACAATTTACTGAATTTTGACCCCCGACAAAAAGTTTTGTGTAAATTGCTATAAAATTCCCCCCTACTATTTTGGGAAGTAAGGAAGTATGTAGGTTGCCGTGATCAGGAGAGAAAAATGCAAGAAGCACTAGACGGACAAGAAAAGTAAAAGCAAAAACAAATGTTTATCGTTTACTATTCTTGCCGTTGTTTCGCAGCTTATACCTCGGGAATTCTTTACCAATATATGAACCAACTCAGTTAGAAAAGAAAGCCCGAGACTGTAGTATATAAAGGGCTTAAATGGGCACTTCCTGTCCCAATTTCTCATAAAGAAAACCTGGTTCTTGAAAATTTGATTTTTCTTTTTGCATCAAGTTAATTTATTCAAAGCAAAATGTCATTAGATAATTCAACAGAAAACCGTGATTTGGAAGAAAAGGAAGAAATTCCAAAGAACGAACATAACGAACAAGGCGAACAAAACGAGAACAATGAGCATATACCTACTTTGGAAGATAAACCATTGAAGGAATATATTGGTATTAGTATTTTGTGTTTCCTTATTGCCTTTGGTGGTTTCGTTTTTGGTTTCGATACTGGTACCATTTCTGGTTTCATTAACATGACTGACTTTTTAGAAAGATTTGGTGGTACTAAAGCTGACGGTACTCTTTACTTTTCCAACGTTAGAACTGGTTTATTGATTGGTTTGTTCAATGTGGGTTGTGCCATTGGTGCATTATTCTTGTCCAAAGTCGGTGATATGTACGGTAGAAGAGTTGGTATCATGACTGCTATGATCATTTATATTGTTGGTATTATTGTTCAAATTGCTTCTCAACATGCTTGGTATCAAATCATGATTGGTAGAATTATCACTGGTCTTGCTGTTGGTATGTTATCAGTTTTGTGTCCATTATTTATCTCAGAGGTTTCTCCCAAACATTTAAGAGGTACATTAGTTTATTGTTTCCAATTGATGATTACCTTGGGTATTTTCTTGGGTTACTGTACCAGTTACGGTACTAAGAAATATTCTGACTCCAGACAATGGAGAATTCCATTGGGTTTATGCTTTGCTTGGGCCTTGTGTTTGCTTGGTGGTATGGTAAGAATGCCAGAATCTCCACGTTACCTTGTCGGTAAAGATAGAATTGACGATGCTAAGATTTCACTTGCCAAAACTAACAAGGTTTCTCCAGAGGACCCTGCATTATACCGTGAACTTCAATTAATCCAAGCTGGTGTTGAAAGAGAAAGATTGGCCGGTAAGGCATCTTGGGGTGCTTTAATCACTGGTAAACCAAGAATCCTTGAAAGAGTTATTGTTGGAGGTATGTTGCAATCATTGCAACAATTGACTGGTGATAACTATTTCTTCTACTACAGTACCACCATTTTCAAGTCTGTCGGTTTAAATGATTCCTTCGAAACATCTATTATCCTTGGTGTCATCAACTTTGCTTCCACTTTTGTTGGTATTTATGCCATTGAAAGATTGGGTAGAAGACTTTGTTTATTAACTGGTTCCGTTGCCATGTCCATTTGTTTCTTAATTTACTCATTGATTGGTACTCAACATCTTTACATTGATCAACCAGGTGGTCCAACCAGAAAACCAGATGGTAACGCTATGATTTTCATTACTGCACTTTATGTTTTCTTCTTCGCTTCTACATGGGCTGGTGGTGTCTACTCCATTGTTTCTGAACTTTATCCATTAAAAGTCAGAAGTAAGGCTATGGGTTTTGCTAATGCATGTAACTGGTTGTGGGGTTTCTTGATTTCCTTCTTCACTTCATTTATCACTGATGCTATCCACTTCTATTATGGTTTTGTGTTTATGGGCTGTTTAGTGTTTTCCATTTTCTTTGTTTACTTTATGATTTACGAAACTAAAGGTCTTACTTTAGAGGAAATTGATGAATTATACTCTACCAAGGTTGTTCCATGGAAATCAGCCGGTTGGGTTCCACCTTCTGACGAAGAAATGGTTCGTGCAAAAGGCTATACTGGTGATATCCACGCAGATGAAGAGCAAGTTTAATCAACTCTTTGTCAATTAATGCTGTACTTGTTTTCATTTTATTTGCTGGCATTTAAAGAATACCCATAGTTCAGAAAATAAAATTGAAAAATTTAAAAAAAAACGCAATATCATTCATTTTTTTTGTTTTTTTGACAATAATATTAATATGTAGTTACCAATGTTTTTAGATTTTATATGTTTTGAAAAAATAGTTTGAAAAAATAGTTTGAAAAATAATAATAATAAGAAGCTAGTATTATTTGATTTACATTCTGAAGATTCTGGTAATTGTACGAAAACAAAAAGAGTTGTATCCTATGTGTTGAAAATATAATAGGTGTTTCAGAAAGTTGTGAAAAAAAAAGTGTTTGCGACAAGTGTAGATTATTTTACACGACCAGTAGCTATTTGACGTTCAGCTCAAACGCACAAAAGAAAAAACGAAAATTTTTCTGTTAAGTAAAGAAGATCCGTTTTTACTGTGAAACAAGACATGTTCAACCAATTCAAATCAACCTCAGTGTTCAATAGCATATTTGGGTCTTTCAGAAGATTCAAGCATGAATATGCTCCTAGATTTAAAGAAGTGGAGAAGGCCCAAAAGGGAAGGGTGTCTGTTAGAACTGGTGGTTCAATTAAAGGAAATTCACTAGAATTTGGTAAAATAGGATTGAGATTAAAATCCCAAGGTATCAGAATGCATGCTAATCAACTTCAGGCAGCTGATAAAGTTTTAAGAAGAGAATTGAGACCTACTAAATCCAAATTGTATACAAGATTTGTGTGTGACTTGGCTGTGTGTATCAAAGGTAACCAAACAAGAATGGGTAAAGGTAAAGGTGCTTTCGATCACTGGGCAAGTAGAATGCCAACAGGTAAAGTTTTGTTTGAAATAGATGGACCAATACATGACAAGGTTGCTAGAGATGCTTTGAGAAAAGCTGCTGATAAATTGCCTGGATTATACGAAATTATTACTCCAGAATCCAAAGTTAGAGTTAGTTTGACTCACTTGATTGATAAACCAGAACCAGTGGATTACGTCGAAAAACTTAATGCCAAACCTACAAAGAAATGGGCAAATGTCCAGGCATATCACACTGATCCAATGTATAAACAATACAGTGGAAGATAAAAGAATTGGTAAATAATTTATGTTGGTAGTGTCTAGCTTGTAAATATATAAAATTCATACAGAAAGCATGAACGAATGAAGAAACAAACAAACAAACAAACAAACAGACAGTAAAAAAAAAATTATACTACATTCATATCATTATTGTTGTAGAACCAGTTGACTAGTGAGAGATGTCAAAAGAGACGCCTAAATTGATTAGTAATGCCTTGAAAATAACCTCAAAGTTGATTGAATCTGATACAAATATCTCAACAATTGATTTGAATTTGTTGGAAAACTTGAACACTAATCAATCATTGAATTATATTAAACTAGAGAAAAACATGAACGAAATTGAAGCAAATGCCAAACATTTGCAGATTTTGAGTATGTATTATTGTTTGGTGATTTATTCTTGTACGGTTTGTACTAACGTTGCCGATAGAATCTGAATTTACAGGTTACACTCAGGAGCTTCTACAAATTGAAAATAAAGTTGCAATACTAGAAGATATAATAAGTGAATTAGACACTTGGACAAAAGAATTGGAAAATATAAAGTAACTTAGCTGTATAGTTAATGTACTATTGACATTATTCCTGTTGTAGAATTGCTTGTATGTACTGATCTAATTAAGGTCGTAAACACAAAAAAAAAAGTGGATAAACAGAAAATATCATTTCTTGCAACATTGATATACCCCAGAATCATAAACTTGCCAGAATGAATGTGTTATACTTTTTATTCTTTATTCTAGTCACTGCAGAAGTCCCCAAAGTTTATTCCACTTTCATTAGTGAAGACGATTGTGACTCAACCAGTGGATTCTATAACAAACCAGCAAAAGGGTTCTCACTTAAGGAATGGCTATCGTGGTTTAAGCGCTTTGGAAGAAATTATGATTTTTCTGACTGTGAATATTCCAGCTTCCCCTTTAATAGTTCAGAATGGGAAACTTGCCATAGTGATTCAGATATTTGAAGTTATTCATTCCTCGTAATATTTCACTTGAATCCAAAGACTGCAGCTATTGCACTGTACTATGATATCAAACCCGCCATCTTTATCTGGTGTTCCCTTTTCTAAATCTGTTTCTGTGAGGCAGATACTCTTGTGGGCAGTGCATCTGGGGCATGATTTTGACCATTCATCATTGTCAAACTCAAAATCGTCGAGACTATAAATATCCAACCCACCTCCATTTATGTTGAATCCTTTCAATTTTGATGATTCAATGAGCTGTTTGTCATATTGTTTTCTAGATGTTGGATCAACTAATGTCGCAAATGCTTGTTTAATTAGTGGTATATCAACTTGTGCCGACGAGTTATCAATCTTATCAGGATGTGAGGTTAACAATTTCAGCTTATATGCTTGTTTGAGTTCTGGGATACTTGCTTCTGGTGTAACTCCCAATACTTCATAGTATGATATCATTAGGAAATTGTCATGTAAACTATGATTTTATAAATTGTATCTCAAGCTAAAGATAAACAGAGTAAATGTAGCTAGTGCCAGAAATACTTCGATGCACCCAAAAAAAAAAATTTTTTTGATTGACATATAATAAAGAGGAAAAAAAAAAACTACTACTGAACTCATCCCGATCAGAAGTATAATATCTGCTCAGTGTCATGTCTTCTAGTATCAAAGTCAACTCTGTGACAGAGAAACCAGTGGCCACTGTGGGTTCCTTTTTTAATGGTTTAAGAGTATCTCCTGAAGTAGAATTTGACTTGTATAAACATAAGAAGAGAGATGACTATGTTTTACATGGAGAAACTGATACCTTAGATTACAACGGTACATCTAATAACGAAAATGAATACGTTGTTGCTGTTTTTGATCCAAACAGCAAATCCGTTGAATTATACAAAACCCCATATATATCCACCAAAGTTACTGCAAAGAAAAATAGAGTTTATAAAGGTCCAAAAGTCAAGAGTGCAGGTATAAGAAACGTAACACAACGTAATGCATTAGGTGAAGCCTTTGGTACTAAAAAAGCCAAATCTGCTATTACTAATTTGGAAAAGAACAGAATTGATTCTGAAAAATTGCAGGACATTGAAATGGATATTGTTGATACTGTTAAAGAGAGCACTCGTGATTTGCCAGCTCAAGAAGATGGTGTTGACAGACCAGCACCATTGGCAAATGTTGATGCCACAAACGTAGAAGACATTTATCCACTAGAAAATATTATTCCTGAAAAAGATTGGCAATATCTTCGTGTTAGTTCCATTCTTACTGCAGAAAATCCATTGGAAAAATTGCCATTTACCAAATCAGAATTCATTGCCAAACAATTGCCTATTTTGATTCTGCAAAAAAACACAGAAAAGTTGCAAATGCTTTTTTACGCATCCCTTTTATTGGGTGTTTATGAGAATAGAAGAGTCAAAGATAAACAGAGTCTTATGACCAGATTACAAAATATACCTTCTGAAATCTTGGTTGATGGTATTTTGGATCGATTTGCTATTTCTCGTGCCACTAAATTTGGTAAATCAAAGGACAAGTCATTTACTATTGATCCATATCACGAAGATAAATTGTTGACATACTTGTTCATATTGCTTTTACATATAAATAACTTCACAGTTGAATTGGTACCACTTTCAAAAGATTTGAAGTTGAAAAATACAAGATTGGTTGGTTTATTCAGAGCTTTGGGTGCTATTATCAAAAGTGCAACTGTTGGTGAAGCCGAAGCTCTCGGTATTCCAAAGAGTGCTGTCGGTACCTACAAGATAGCCACATTGAAAGTACCATTCAAGCTACCAGAATTGACTAGAAGAGGAAAGCGTCGTTAGTCTGTCAAGTTTGTTTTTATAGCCCATTATATACAATGAAATAGAAATTGAGCAATTAATAATAAAGCTAGATTTAAAAAAAAATGAACTAGTCAGTTCTGATAAAAGTAAAACAGTGGCTGATCTGAGCAAAAAAAAATATTGACACCAAGGAGATTCGAACTCCTGCATCTTACGATAGTAGAAACCCCTGTTAGAACAGAAGAAGAATTTTTGTTAATTCTTGAGTCTACCGCCTTAGACCAACTCGGCCATAGTGCCACTTGATGTTGTTATAATTTTTTTACATTTATAAACCAAATATTTAGTACTGACTTTACATCTTTGTAAATCAAGAAAACAGTATTTCAATTGCAGTTTGAAAGCTCCGATTGATAATATTTGAGCTGTATCTATACCAATAAAACGCTTTTAAAGAAGCAACCAAGAAGAAAGATGATTTTTGAAAGAATAGTCTGAATTTGTTTTTGTCAAATTTTGGTGTAGAATTGGTACAAATTTCTCTTCAAAAAAAATATAAAATGTTGCAACACCAACTATTTCGTTTCAAATAAAACCATGACTAGTAAATTTGTTTATTATAATGTATACTGAAAATATACGTATCTATGTACATTTAATGAAAATGGTAAAAAAAATTGAATAATCCTGAAAAATAAAAAAAGTTTCACACTAAAAGGGGGTGGGGGTGATAGATCATGATTTTCTACAAGGTTAACATCGTCATAGCTGCTTTCTCTCAATTGACATAAAAGTCCTTTTGCAAATACATCCAAACCAAACTAACAGAACTAACAATCAATGGACCACTTAATCCTTTACCCAATTTACAAGTTCCAAAATATAACCATTCACTCAAAAAATGCCAGGCAGCAATAGCAAATGTGAATTGAGTCAATTCATAAATTTGTTTATTTTGTAAATAATAAGCACCATAAAATCTTACTATTGAAGTAATTAATGTCCAAGTTCCAAAAGTTCTTGCTGATAATGGAGATACTTGATTTGGATTTTTTTCGTATACTCTTTTAGTCAAATTGATGTTTTGATAAGTTTGAACAGAATTGAAAATTGATACCACGGAAATAAACAAAAGCCAATATGGAAGTTTCCCACCATTAGTATAAGGAAGAATTGATTCAAAATATCCAAGCATTGTGTTTTGGTTAATGTAGAGGTAAAGAAAAATAGTGTAGAAAAGAGTTAGTTTTCTCGGATTATTCTTTTTCTTTTTTTTTTATTAATGCTCGAAAAGGGTTATGAAGATAGATATATATTGGCCAATACCGTTAGAATGTATGCAGTGTCACAGAGTTATTCTTACGAGTTAATTAAGTAATTGACAAACAATAACTTAGTTGGTGTACATATATTTCTGTATAAACTTCGTTATTCGCTATATCACTTCTTGTTAGTAAAGAGTACATTTGGTCTCCTTTTATGTAAAGTAAACTGTCGTCGTATAGACCTTTCAAGATGCGTGTCTTGATTACCAAAACAGAATACGCATCAGCATTTTGTTCTAGATTAGATCACATGACTAAGATTATGCCACGAATACTTCCAACAGAAACAACATCAGCTAATGTTAAATAAACTATTAATAATGGTTTCCAATAAAAATTCAACAGAAGTTGAGAATTGATCTCTGTTTGAGGCTGATAGCGAAGAACAAAGTCCCACGACGGTCAAAGAGCTGCCAGACCGCCCCTCAAATGCATTTACCAACTATCATCATGATAAGTTGGAGTGGGAATCACACGTCATGATGGTGATCAAAAATGCTTTGGAACCTTGGGAAAGCAAAAAGTGTAAACAATTTTCTGCTATGGAAAAAGTAGAATTAATTGAAGCTGCATTATAATGCTTTTCCTGGTATTCTTGAATATACTAAAAATGATTAAATTATATTGAATTCGAAAGTGAGAACCTCTTGTAGTGTTAAATGTGAAACTTAGAAATATACAAACTAAACATGGAGGATTTTGCTCTTTATATAGTAAATTCTCCCATGTTAGACAAACTGTCTTCGTCTCTTACTCTGTTCAAAGTAGGGTGTGCAACATGGCTAATTATGAACAATGAGCCAGCATTGCATGATGATAACGATTGTTATAAAGAGAAGAATACGCTAATCTATTTCCTTGTTAGGAAGTATGTGGACTGATAATTCAGATGGATAATTAATTCCACTGTGAGAGGGATTCTCGGGAATTCTCTATTATATATAGAGGAAATTCCTCAAGGTATTAGATTGTATATTTTCTGTAGAAGCCAAGTTTGCAATATATTAGTTACCATGTTTCGCAAAAGGCACGGCCGGATAACTTCAATAATGTTCAACCCATGGGAAGCTCGTTCATGCTGCCATCTCGTATATACCTGACAACAAGAAATGTAGTTGAACTTTTGCACCAACCATCCATTATCAAAATCGCAACGAAAACACCAGAAGGTGAGTAAGCCGAAAAAAAAAAGATAGAATATACTAACATAAAACAATATAAGATAATAAACAACTACTTATTGTACACTTAATGACCAGCAGTTGGGTCTTGACTCTTTGTAGGGTCTTGTTCTTTCAATACCTCCACAACAGGACCCAATAATCTTTGGAACCCGGATTTACCTAATGTGGCAACAATTACATTATCCAATGCTTCCACAGTAGCTTGTCTTGGTAAGTCTTTTATTAATGCAAGCTCACCAAAATAATCACCTTTTGTTAATTGTTTGATATTGCCCAACTTTTCGTTGTAAACTTGACAGTTTCCACTTTCTATTAAATAAAAGTTCTCTCCTTGTTCACCTTCAGTGACTATTTTATCACCCTTGTGATACATTTCTGTGCTCAATGCATCTGCCAATTTTGAACGTGCATGATCCGAAAGAGATTTCAAAACCTCAATATCTTTTAAGAAGTCCTCGTACATCAATCTCTTGTTAAAAGTACCTTCCAAAAGAATTCGACGGAATGTCAAACGGTCTAATGCCCAACAGACAACATCGGTGGCAGCAACTGCCGTAGCAGCTCTTGGTGAATTATACATCAAAGCCAATTCCCCAAAAGATGACCCTTCGCTACTGGAACTTACTTTAGCATCATTAACATAGAAATCAACTGTACCAGTTTCAATAATGTAAAAAAAGTCCCCTTCATCACCTTGTTGGATAATTACTGTATCTTTAGCAAATGATTTTTGTTGTAAAGCAGCAATCACAGTTTTCTTAGAGTTTGCGTCCAATTGTTTGAAAAGGAAATTGTTCTTTAAATTGTTGGCTAATGTTTCTTCTTCGGTAATGCTCAAATTATTAACTGGAGGTTTCCAACTATCTAATTTCAATTTTGCTGGATTCAAGGCTTCAGCAGATACAGATGTTCTTCTATTAGCGTTGAAAGCAACTGGGATCTTTGATGATGGCGTTTTTGATGATGCTGATGCTGATTGTTGATTTGGTTGGCTTGATGACGATGGTTTTGATGGGTCATCTGGGTCTACTTCCTTGGTTGGAGGATTAGAAGCACTCTTTTTAACATCAAAATTTGATTTGAAAATACCCCCACCAACAGCAGCAGCAGCAGTATCTGTTTTGGTATCTTTGGCATGGGGATCTTCGTCGTGATTCAGATGTGGATCATTAACACCAAAAGGTGATTTAAAACTTGGTTGTCTATCATTCACAATGCTCACACCACTAGAATTAACATTCACATGATCAACAGATGGGAATAAGTCGATGCCTGCGGCTTCTGCTTTAGCTTGTTGCGACCATAACTCACTTCTTTGAGCTTGTAACTTGGTGTTGAAATAGTTTGCGCAAAACTGTAAGACATCTTGCGGGTTTTTGGAAATTATTTCTTTCTGTAACTGCGACAATTCATCAGATATGAATTGCTGTTGAGGATTAGACATTGGTAAAGATGTTGATTGAAGAGTAGAAGATATATGCTAAAAGACCGGTATCACAATTTATTTGTGGGCAACATTTTTTTTTACTCCCCCTCTCGCTCTCTGTCTCTCCCTCTCACTCATTTACTTACTTTAGTTTCTCTCTTCAAACTCACTCCCAAAGTAATTTCTCCTTTTTCTCAAGAAAAGCAAATTTTACTCAACTTAGCAAATTAACTATTAATAATAATGAGATACATAATAATAATAATAATAATAATACT
>OKKB01000208.1_pt1 | contig 28475 bp, 17 predicted proteins | sample 1613931 | NCBI WGS metagenome assembly OKKB01 (sample SAMN04436893, study PRJEB24849) | human gut metagenome | biome: human gut; feature: NICU; material: stool | host: Homo sapiens | place: USA: Saint Louis, MO | collected 2012-02-08
TATTTCATCTTGTGTCGGGTAAAATTAGCTTGGAAGACCTACCCTATAGCGAACACTCCCCTGATTCAGGTAAACAGCTAAATTAATTAATGATGTACCAATTTCTTGTTTATCTTAATCTCTTCGAGCGTCCTAACGTCCACTATCAGTGTAGCATTATTATCATAATCCTTTCTTTCTCTAATCCTTTTGGTATGTTCAATCAATTTATTTCTTCCTAAAGCTTTCGTGAATGAGTCAGCTAAATTATCTCCAGATTCAACATATGATATTGAAAAAAATCCATCTTTCAATTTTTGTCTGAGAAATTTGTAACATATATCAATCGGTCTATGTGGGTGGAAATTATCATTCTTTAAGATTGTAATGACCGCTTGATTATCCTCATGTACATGCAAATTCCTTATTTTTAACTCTAGATCTTCAATGGTATTTCTCAAATCAAATGCCTTCAATATGGTATAATTTAATGCAAGCATTTCGCAAGCAGCTGAACTATGTGTGATTATTTTTTGTTTCTTTGTTGCCCATGCAACTAGATTCCCATTTACAAAAATGCTTGTCCCGGTGATTGACTTTCTGTCCAAATCTGGGGCAAATGAGGCATCTGAGAAACATTCAATAATAAAATCTTTTGACTTGTTGTTGAGTCTTCCTCTCTTGTATTCAAGTTTGAAGTCCATATCTTTCTTAATATACCGTAAGCAATACATCAATCTCTTCCAGTCGTCGACATCTGGGTGAGCACACTTTGCTCCGAGCTGATTCACACTAAAAGCTAAGTCTGGCCTAGTGTTCATCGAAGCCCATAACAACAGTCCCACTGCGGATTGGTATAATTTTATTCCTTTTGCGCTTAAGGGTTCAGCTTGTGGTGATTCTTTAAAATCATGTTCTTCATTTTCTTCGTAATCATCAATGTACTTGGTTTTTGACACCGAATTGATTAACTTTTGAGGTTTCTCCAACTTAACGAAATCATTTATCTGACTTGACTTTCTCAATTGCTTGACCACATTAATATCTTTTGGGATAATAGGAATGTCTTTTCCATAACTATCTTGAATATTGAATGTAGCGACCAATTTTTCCAAGAATGGTATTTGGTCTAACGTGTATCCATCAGGTGTCTTTCTAAACTGTATTCCTAGATACTCCGTAGCCTCGCCAAAATATTGTAACTGAAAATATGTTTCGAGCATAGCAACAAACTCTTTAATAATCTTTTCATTAGTAGCTATCATAAAAACATCATCCACATATACACTCACATATAATACATCTCCATTTTCATAATTTTTCCAAAAAATGCCATCATTGTGTAGTGTTTGTTTTAAACCATTTGCCTCCAACACATTCTTAAAATGTGAGTACCAATTATGGGCACTCTGCCTAAGACCGTACACAGACTTGTGTAAACGCCAACTATAGCCAGGTTTAACCTCAAAACCACGCGGTGGTCTCACAAAGATTACTCTTCCATCCTCCAAACTGGCGTTCAAATAAGCTGAGGCGATGTCCAATTGGTGCATAACCAAGTTATTTTCAACAGCTATGGCAGATAATAGTCGTATACTTGTGAGATCTACTACCGGGGAGGAGATGGCATGGGGATCAAAATCACGATTTTCGACCATATAGTTTCCCATTACCACGCAACGGCTTTTGTAATTATGATTTTTGAGGTCATTGGTTTTGTAAGTATGTACCCACATGGTTTTCAATGGGACAACGTTCTTTGGTGTTTTTTCAACGGTGTAAACTTGGTTAGCCTTAAATTTTTCGATTTCTTCTTCCATACTTTGACGCCATTCTTTTTGATTGTAATCTATTTTCTTAACAATGGCATTTAAATATCTTTTAGGTGGATGCACTGATCTTCCAAATTTTGTTTTATATGGAGGGAAGAAACTTGCTCGTCCATCCTTCAATCTAAATGGAAAGTTTCTGATCTTCGAAATAGCAATTCCAACTTCATCATCCATTTGTGCGTCAGATTTTTTCTGACTTTTTATTGAACCAAAATCTTTATCATTTTTCTTTAAATATTTCCCGTGTGGCGCACCATCAGTACCTCTGTTCTTTTTTCTAACTCTATCAGCAATATATTCGATCCTTCCACTTTCTTCATCTAAATCTAATTCTTTGTCCAACGTCTCCGTGGAGTCAGCTAACACTTCATTCATATTTATATTTTCATCATATTCTTCTAGCATATCTTCATTGATATCTGCCATGAATAGTTGTATTTCATTATGGGTTTGATTGAAATCAGGTGATAACGATTTGTCCTTTTTTGGAGTTGTCAATCGAATATCTTCAACTTGAGGATCTTCTTGAAACATTTCTTGATTGTCAAGTAATTCTAAGTTGCTTTCAATGAATGTGTGGTTTTTATTTTCGTTTCTGGGTTCCAGGATCTCGATATTACTGTTTTGGTACTTTTGAATTTTTTTATTATTATCGTAGGTGACCATACGTAATTCACGTGGTGTATTCTTTCCATCATCACTTAAGTTTTCTATTATGCCCATTTCAATTCGTGGCATGTTTGTTTCATTTCTACTTTGAGTTTCATAATTGATTGGTTCCTTAACATGTGGCACTTGTGTGTCATCTTCGTTCTGAACGTCATTATTTATCCACTCATCGTTTGGTGAAATATTATATTCCAATCGCTGTTGTTTTTTGTCTTCCAATGTTTCCTCATCTGTTGATGAATCTTCTTCATTTTCATCTGACAAATTTTCAGTGAATTGTTGTTGTTGAATGATAATACCATCATTTTTTGATTTGTATAATACCATTTCATTTGTTTTCAATTCGTTATCTGCTTCCATATTCGTTTGCAATAACGACATCTCCCCTGAACTGATATCGATTTGATGTTCCAATTCATTTGTGGGTAAAGATGGGGATATGATCATCTCGGAATTTGGGGAATCAATTGGATTCTCTGATGTCATACTAATATCGTCTGTTTCATCGGGTACACCTAGATCGATCGGAGTGTTTAGAGTGGTAGGCCCGCGATCTCGAAATTGCCCAATAATATCGGTGCGCACCTGTTGCCCGGGGTAATTACCCTCCCCAGATCGTGGTAGTTGGTGTTCGTTGTTGATCATGGTATCTAACTCCCCATGATCAGGAGTCTGTACAGTTGTTGTTTCCTGATGTATGTTGGCATCAGGCATACGTTGCCAGGTGGGATCAGCTCTAGGTCTAATATCTGGTCGATCGATAATTCCCGTCGATGAATTTGTACGAGGAGGTTCAGCATGATATTCAAATGGTACATTTGGACGGTTTTCATATTCGACATTTATATTGTCTCCACGTCTATCATGTTGGTTTGTGCGAATCATTGGGTGATTCAAAGGTGATAAGAATGTATCGTCATAGCTTATTGAGCTATTCTCCGATATGTATGCCAAATAGTCATTGAGTACTTGCATCGTCGCTATTGGACGGATGTTTGATGTTGTAATAACTGGATATCCTTTCGTGGAAACTAAAACTCTGAAGGTAAAGGAATCTGAGCCGTAACCGAGAAAAGCACCAAACATCACTGTAGGAAAAGCTTTATCTCTTGAAGATGGTAGTTTTAATGAAATAGCTTCTTGTACACTAGCACATTTTATCAAAACGTCGGTTCCAAACTGAAAAAATGGTATGACGTATTTAGATAAACCATAGTAACGTTCATAAGGAGTAGCACCATCAAATTCTTTTATAGGTGTATGATTCCGGATATGAACCGCATACTCCACTATAAATGGGAAAAGTATTAATACTTGACAACTAAAATTTAACACTACCTTATAAATACCTTGGACAATGGGGCGGTTGGTTGCTTCAGCTGTACCGTTAAGCATAGGAGAGTAGTTTGGGAGAAGGTGTTTATAAATTCCTAACTCCTCTAACTCCTCAGCCGATGGATACTCCAATGCATTATCATATCTTATCTCCGCGATCTTAAACTGAAATCTATTGTTCCAGACCCTAAGTCTATGCAATATGCTTTGTTTGACTGCTTTGGTGTCAGATACAATAACTTCAGTATATCTGGAAAATTGATCAATCACGGTTGTAAGATAGCTCTTAGTTTTATTTGAGGTAAATGGTACGGCGGTATCCAAATGGAGGCGTTGTAATGGTCGCTCCAATTCCCGTTGTTGAGTGTGATTATGGCTAGCTAATTTTGCATGGGCTGCAACACATATCTGACAATTTAAAATGGCCGACTCAGCCGAAGTAGATTTGACTGGTTTAATCACTCCCCTTTTTACTAATAATTGTAGTTTTTCATGTGAAAGGTGATTAATTAATAAATGATAGTAGTAAAGATCTTTTATCATATATTTGTCTGCCACTTCTTGTTTGATGTTGTGTATGCTGACATAGTTAACTCTTTCTACTTTATTGTTCATTTTCAACGGATCTAATTTTCCTTGATCAATCATTGGATTTTTCAGTGATTTCTCCAGAAATATGTTCTCTGATCCTAATAGTTTTTTAGCAGTGTCAAGCAAAATTTGGTTTTGTTCATTATGATTCTTCTTAAGAAAGTTTCCCGATCTTGGGCCTGAGTATAAGTCATCTTTAGGTGAATATTTCGCAATGACCGTAGGTTCGTGGTCACTGTGAACTAGAAACATTAAATTTTCGGAAATCAAAATTGCGTAGCATAAATCTTCAAATTGTTTTATAGATATTAAGTTTAATTGAATAGATGGCAAGTATAGAACACCATCTAATTTCGCATTCAATCCATTCACAGATATGGTTAGAGTACCTAAAGCATAAGCCGTAGATGTCTCCCCTTCAGCAGTTGCAATTTCGATATTTGATTCTTTAATGTCGTTAAGTAAAGTCTTATCATTCACCACGGATACTGTGGCTCCCAGATCATATACCAATAGGTTTGTTTTCTTCTTTTGTTCACTTAATTTTGTATGATTTTTCAAATTCAATATTAATTGTTCTTTGTTTTTGTTGGTATCGCCAATTTCATGATATGTAGATGTTGCGTTTATTTCGCTATAACGTCCTACTTCCTCAATTTTATTGGCTAATTGTTGTCATTCATCCTTCTTTTTATTGTTCTTGGATGAAACATTATTGACTTGTACTGTATTTTTTGCAGCATTTACCACTTTAGGATAATCTCTATTTGATCTTATTTCATTCAACAATGTCATACTATCTGGCAATTTGTAAATGGGATCTGCTTTATACAATTCATAATGTTGAGCATAAATCTCTAAAAACAAATTTGAGAATCCAAGTTTATATGACAGCATGTAAATTTGCAGATGTAAGTACCATGGTGAGACACCGCTAACGAGAAATTTAAGAATAATATCATCGTGCTGGTGGTCATTGGTCATTAAATGTTGACATAACAAAAATGCTGATTCTCTTTCAAGTTCTCTCAGTTTAGATTGTAACTTGAAAAGAGCTTTTCCAATTCTTTCAGCAGCAGAAACATCTGGTTTTGAAATAATCATCTCGTAAACTTTTTTAAACAAATTCGGAACAAATTGTGGCTGTCCATCATTCATCTCTCTAGAAACATTTGGACTAACTTTTCTTTCTATTAATTCGGATATCTTCATGTAGAAGATTCTGATCATATCATTCAAGTGTTTACCTGTGTATGGCGTATATTGGATCTTTTCGATTCCAATTTCGTCCTCGTTCTCTGCCTCCATGAAAGCATCAAAAACCTGAGGGTGAAACCTTTTAACCTGATTAAAACACATGATCCAGGTATTAACCAACTCTGAATTATCAATGTCCAAATATTTTAATTTTTCAAATGATTTTATAGTATCTGCATACTTTGAGTTGATGTACGTTTCTAAAGATTGATATTTTGAGTCACTATTGTTCTCCAACTTATCATGCAAGTGGTTAATTTCTCTCCTGGAATCTTGTACCAAGAGTGAAAGTGTACCCATCATCTTTCTGAGCTCAGCATCGCTAAATTCAGCCATTTATAAGGATGTCTTTAGCTTTCAATTGCAACTCTTTGAAATATGATACCAAAAAAGATTTATGAAATAAATCAATAACTTATTTACCAATTAGCAACTTTTGTATTCCAAAATTTGAAAATACTATATTAAACTTTGTATTATTCTCAAGACGTGATGAATAACCAAAGATTTACCAAGCTTCTAATCTGTTCGTCTGCCAGCGTGCGCGAAACAGTAAACTCCGGAATGTCACAGGTAATCGGTGCTTAATATATGTTAAATGTGCTAAGTATGTCCGTATCAATCTACGTGGTATGACAATACTAAGAATTTAAATATAAAAAGATAATTTATTGACTAAATACAAAATAAATATGACTATTATTTATCTTTCAATCTAATTCGACCTTGGGAATATCAGGTGTTCGCTGTCTATTCTCCAACACTTGAACCTCCATTCTAGAAAAAGTGATGATAAAATATTTTCTTGAGTGAAAATTTTTCACTGTCGACAACGAGTGCTCAACAGAAAATATTTCATCTTGTGTCGGGTAAAATTAGCTTGGAAGACCTACCCTATAGCGAACAATTTGTGAAATCAGAATTGTCAATGGAAAAAAAAATATATACGCGATAAAAGCATCTCATCTCATCTCTCTCTTGTTATATTGAAGTCGATCAACCACACCATTATACAATCATGGGTACTAGTACAAGTGAAGCATTGAAGAACATCAAAAACAAACAGCGAAGACAGAAAGTTTTTGCAGAAATAAAACATGAAAAGAATAAACAACGTCATAAGCAAAGAGCCGAAAGAGCTAAGGAAGAAAGAGAAAACCCCGAATTAAGAGAGGAAAGAATAGCAGCTAATATCCCAGATACTATAGATAGCAAACGTATTTATGATGAAACTATAGCTGCTGAAGTTGAAGGAGATGACGAGTTTCAGTCATATTTCACTAATTTGTTGGAAGAACCAAAGATTTTGTTGACAACAAGTGCCAATGCTAAAAAACCGGCCTATGAATTTGCGGACATGATCATGGACTTTTTACCGAATGTGACATTTATCAAAAGGAAGAAGGAATATACAATGCAAGATATGGCCAAATATTGCTCGAATAGAGACTTCACTGCATTGCTTGTCATCAACGAAGACAAGAAGAAGGTCAATGGTATAACGCTCATCAATTTACCTGAAGGGCCAACATTTTATTTTTCGATTACATCAATAGTTGATGGGAAAAGAATTAAGGGACACGGGAAAGCTGGTGATTATTTACCTGAGATTGTATTGAATAATTTCAATTCCAGATTGGGTAAAACTGTGGGAAGACTATTTCAAAGTATTTTCCCTCATAAACCTGAACTTCAAGGAAGACAAGTGATTACTTTGCACAATCAACGTGATTATATTTTTTTCAGAAGACATAGATATATTTTCAGAAATGAGGAAAAGGTTGGATTGCAGGAATTGGGTCCGCAGTTTACATTAAAGCTAAGAAGAATGCAAAAGGGAGTACGTGGTGATGTTGTTTGGGAACACAGACCAGATATGGAAAGAGATAAGAAGAAGTTTTATTTATAAGCGGGTGTATAAAGGTAGTAGTAGTGCGTTTGTAAGTATGTGTGTGTGTTTATGCATAGATGTGTAAAGAGTAATACAGCTAATTCGAAAATAAATTGTAGACCACAATTCAAAAAAAATTATGTACCAGGTGTCATATCCAATAGAGTTGCTTATTTGGCTCAACATGCATAGATTAGGGTATCACAACTGTAATGATCAATACCATAACCATGTCCGGGGAATAGTTTGGACCGCCATTGAACGCAGGCGAGACGCACGCCTTAGGCATAGACAAAGAATACCACAAAAAAAAAAGCCTGACCTCTCTTTCGCCCTCCCTTTTCTCTCTTTGGTACACACACAAAATAACATCTACAAAACTCAACATAAAATTGTTTAGTTCCAGTGGTGGAATTAAAAGAGAAAAACGCACATCAACAACAACAACAACAATAACGACAACGAGAACAAGACAAAAAAAAAAAAATCACGCAAATTCTTATTAATCTAATCAGCTATCATTTGTTTTTCTAATCATAACACCCATTCGGAACAGAAGATCGTTCATCGTCTTATATTAATTGTTGACATATAACTGTATTCGTGAGAGTTAAGTGTCACATTAGAGATTGTATTTTTACTTAGAGTGTATTATAGAAACAATTATTCGATTTTCACCTCATTGTACAATCATTTATTCATTTGTTTTTATCTTCCCATTTCCACCTCTTTGTTAAATATTTTGTCGTTTCATCTGGATAATAAATCAAATGACAATGGATAGTGGAGGTGTTCAACAGATAGTATCTGCATTGCAAATCGTATACGACCCCAAATCTACAAATGATCAAAGAAGAGAAGCACAAACGTTTTTAGATACCATCAAATCAAACGAGGAAAGTCCTTTTTGGGGTTACCAATTGGCATTACCAGAAAATAATGGCGACAACTACATTGTAAGGTACTTTGGATTGTCACTATTACAACAATCGATAACTGCAAACTTTCACACTTTTGATCCAACAAAGACAGCTGCCGTAAAGCAATGGATAATTGATTTATCAACCAAAGTCGAGCCAAGTGATCCTCATTACATTAAGGAAAAGATTGCTTTGTTATGGGTCTCAATAGCAAAGAGAGTTTGGGGAAATCATTTGATCAAATCACGAGACTCTCATCACAACAGTGTTGACGAAAACACAACATTATCAACAAATCTAGATAACAATAATAAACTGTCGACTTCTATCACAGAACAAGAATCTGCCGATGGTTGGGTATCTATGGATGCTGATTTGTTAAAATTGTGGAATAACAACGTTACTTGTCGAGAACTTTCGTTGATCATTATTAGAACATTGTTCGAAGACATCTACTTGTTGGATGATCCAATCTCCTCAAAAAGAAGCACCTTATTGAATCAATTATCGATTTTGATTGTGACTCCTCAAAGTGTATTAGAGTCTATGTATGAAAACAACCCTAACGTTACAATCTGCAAAGCACTGGCCGAAGGTTGGTTTATAACCTGGTCAAGATATTTGGTTGAATTGTTAACTAACAACGATTATAAAGACAAGATTTGCCAAGCATTTGTGCCCAAGATATTATCGGCATTCAAAACTTGTTTACATTGGATCAATCCTTCAGTGTTGAGACAAGAAAATATCATGCAAACGTTAATTGGTATATTAACTATTCCTGATGTACCAATGAAAATTTTAGCCGTTGATTGTTTGCATATTTTATTTACAAGAACATACACCCAACCTGAAGATTTCGATTTTTTCATTGGCTCTGTGTTTACCAGTGAAGGCATAACAAAATTAAGTGAGTTTTATCACTCATTACATTTAGATCCAGATGATGTGGACGAGGTTGTATATTCGCTTTTGAAGAAAACAGTGGAAATGATAGTATCGTTGAGTGAGTACTTGAATATTGCCTCAAGAAATAAAGTTTCTTGGGAAAGTTCTGATGTTGATGGTTACTTGAAATTGGTGTTGGAGACAACAAGCCACCCTAGTTTGATAATTAGTGGTTTATCGTTGCAGATGTGGATCACCATATTAAGATTCGATGAACTTAGTGCGAAACCTCAATTTGTTAAACTCATGCCAGATTTGCTAGAGATTGCTGCTAATAGAACCATAAATTATACCTACGATGAGAATAATATCTCGAAGAAATTTTTAGACGTGGATTTCGATTCAACTCCTGATGCCAATTCATTTTTGCAAAACTATAGAAAATTCAATGAAGATATTACACGTATCACGGTGTGCAAGGATCCTGAAAATGGATTGGCATGGCTCGAAAATAGACTTCAAGTATTTTTCAGCTCAGAATTGGGTGGCAAGTGCATCAATGAATTTAAATTAGGCGAAAAGTCAGAAGAGTTCAATTATGGGTCATCACAACTTAGCACAATTGACTACACTTTACGTGGGGTCACGCGTTGGAACGAATGGTATAATCGAGAGGACAAAAATGATATTAAGGAGAGATTAAATAAATTAGTTGAATCTTTATGTGAACGTTTATTGGCGATGAATTTTGCCAGCCCCTTATTGGTTAGAAAGCAGATGCAAACATTAGTTCATTTTGCACCACTTTTGAAAGATGTCAACCCACCACTCATGTTCAGAGCTTTAGAAAAAATTCTTACTACAGCTACTTACCCCTATCCACCTAATGTTTCAGATGAGGACATGGAATTGATTAGAGATTTAAGAGGTAGTTGCGGAACCGAGCTAAATAGATATGCCTACATGATGCCTGAAGGGTTGAGTAAGATATTTACCGATTTAGAGAATGCCATTGCCAACATATTGTCTGCGAAAAAAGTCAGTGATCATGAAAATGTTGCACTTAAATCGTTTCTTTTGGTGATTGCGTTTAGATCGTCTATTGGAAATAAAGATGAAATATTTGCAAAGATTGTCGACCCAGATTTAGCTGCATGGTCTGCACCTGAAACAGAAAAAGGATTGATGGATTTGCATTGGTTTATGGAGAGAATTGGTATTGTTGAAATTGCCTCATATTTCCAAAGTCGTGGGATAACTGCAACCACAAACCTTTTAGAGGCAAAAATGGACGAAGAAGGTAAATTGTTGAAAACCAAGCTAAAGGATCATTGGTCGTCTATTTTCCCAATAAGAGCAACAAGAATTTTCATTCAGTATAGTATAGAAAAGTTGAACCACAATTCTCCTGAATATTTGCATCTATTGAAGCTTTGGAAACCAAGAATTCAGCCGATTGTGCCGCATATCTTACAGTTATTGACACAAATCCAAGCTTATCATGATCCTCAAAATTGGAACGATTTACCAATTGAAGTTCAATCGTTTGTGAAAGAGAGTTGTACCGAGAGATTTTGGCAACAAGGAGTGTCTATTCAATCGAAAGAAACATTTATGGAGGAGAATGTTAAGGCTGCCTTGACATTGAGAGACTTTGCAGATTCCGTTGGCCATTTGATTAGATATACTCGAGAATATGCATTTTTGACGGTGGGTTCGATAGCTCAGTTGGAAGACACGTTATACGAAATTCCTGGTGTTGCCCTGATGATCTGGAAAGCGGTGGCAGGCGATACTGTGGGTGTTACGTTACATAGTTGGAAACATATGATAAACAGTTGTTTAAGAGTGGTTATTAAATTTTGTCCTGTCAAGTATGTTGAAGTATTTATGAGTGAACTATTGCCAGCAGTGTTTTCAGACTTGGATAAGTTACTTGTCGATAGATGGGCTAAAATAAGTGGCAATGGAATACAATTGCAAGGAAACGAAGATGACGAAACATTGTCTGAAGAGATGATGGAAGAGCATATGTTAAGGCAATTGACTGCTACTATTGTGAGGTTATTGATGGATGTAGTTGGTCAGTATAATACTAGACCGGCTACCGACACACAATTTGCATGCAAGAAATTAGTGGCAGAGAATAAAGAAGTTTTAGCTCCATTCTTACAAATATGTTGTCATTTGTTTTTGTTTAAAGATACAAAGTGCTCTTTCAATACTATTTTGGTGATACGTAATATTTTGCCTGATGTTGTGTTAAAGGACGATGAAGTTGATAAGTATCTTTCTGATCACCTCATCAAATCTTTGCTCCAGGTATTGCTTGATGATTATTTTGCTGAAACACACAGTGAAGCTGCAATTGCATTAACAACTTTGTATTGTGCCTTGAGATCCAAAAACGACTACCCAGCCAGAATTTTGATTCAAAACTTACAAAATATAAATACCAGAGACATCAGTAGTTTTGAGTCTCAGTTGGTGAATTCAAAATCCTTGCGCCACCAAAGAGGCGCTTTACTAGATTTGGTGAGAAGATCTAAAAACCAGGAGATTGATGAAATGTCTAAGAGAAAGAAAGAGTTGGAGGCAGTATCTATAGCCAATAGGAAAAAGAGAAATGGTGGTGTAGATGTCATGAATGATCCATACACTGAGAATGGTGCATTGGGACAATTGTTCGGTGAAGATTAAAGAAGAAAAAGAAAACATGTATGTATGACCAAGTTGATCTATCAATGATTGATGTTGTATTTAGTCTTTTGTTATATCCTATTTGAATGTAAATTTGAGATGTTCATTAACTGTAAAGTTTATGACAGGAGTGTAAAGAATTATGTGGCTTTTTTATACACATATATTATTGATTTCCGAGAACTCCTCCTAGTTTGGTGTATTATCCGGGTAAATGTCGCGGGATTTTTCTCTTTTTCTTTCTTTTTTGTCGTTTTTGATTAGTTTTTCAGTAATCGTTAATTCTTTTTTTTTTTTTTTTGTCCAGTGTCAAACGGAGGATCAAATTATAAACAAATAAGACGAACTTTGCAACATCAAGTGTATCAAAAAAATTAAATTCAAACCCATTAGTACTTTAAATATGCCCATTACATCACTTGAATCGTATTTATTTGAACGTAAATTTGCTAATGCAAGCTCGATTGAGATTTTACAGAATGCCGTTATTGGGATCGACGTCGAACATTATTTGAGTCGAATTTACACTTTTAAGAAAGAACAGTTTTTACCAGCTATTGGTGGAGCTCCTTCTTCATTAAGAGATTATATTAAATCGGATTTGAAGGTTTTCCAAGAATTTAATACTAAACCTATTTTTGTCATATCCGGGTTACACACTCAATTGGAACAAAAGTACAAAAATAATTTGATAGAATTTGATACCCAACATGTTGAAAATACCTGGAATAAAGTCAATAGCAAGGATCCCTATGGACATGGTTTTCATCATCAGCACTCTCATTCCCATAGTGCCAATATTGATGGTTTCCGTAATTTGAATGAACCATTACCGATTTATTCTATGATTAACTATATAATCAAATTCTTTTTGGAATTCGATATTGATTATATGATAAGTCCATATGATGCATCGTTTCAATTGTCTTATTTGTATCAATCTGGAGTCATTGATATTGTATACGGTTCAACAGATTTGTTACTTACTAAAATTGATAAGTTTATTTTGGGAATGGAATTCCAATCGAAAGATTTTAGATTTGTCAATAAAAATAAAGTACTAAAAGGGTTGAATTTGAGTGAACGACAATTTCTTGATTTGTGTATAATTGTTGGTTGTGGGGTCCAACCAGAGACTTTCCCATTATTCTCGGCCTTATCCAATAAGCCACCTTCGGGAGGGGATATGCCATCATCGTCGTCGACATCCTCATATGGAGTTGGTGGCTCTGCTATTGGCAGCGGTAGTGCCCCTGGTGCTCCTGGTTCCGGTTCTGGTCCAGCAGGCCCAGGCGCTGGGTCGCAGTTGAGTTACTTCAAAATTGGATTAGATATTCTTTATCAATATGCTCAGTTTAGTGGAGACAATTCTAGCTTATTGGGGTACATCATTACTCTCAATAATCCCAAATTATTGGACTTGTATTACAAGGGGGTATGTGCTATTCGCTATATGCCAATTCTAAACCAAGAAGGGTATGTTGAGTTGTACCATGTTGCAATGGCCAAGTTAGGGTTGAGTGAAAATATTGATTTTTTGCATCAAGAAGAAGAAGAGGTTGTGGGTGGTCAAATACAAGCAGAAAATCAACAAGTTAAAGGTAGAAATGCCGAAGTGAAACAAACGAAACAGGGTGGTGAGACAGACAACGAAAAATCAAATGCTGATTCTAATACTTTGCATAGATCAGTAAGGATACCAAATGATGTCCATGAAATCATTTCACAAAGATTACCACCTGAGCTTTATTTTTACCAATCCATGGGCTTATTACCTTTAGCATTATTAGGATCAATAGTGAAAGGAGAATTAATTATCAGAGCACCATTAGAAGGTGGCATGGGTAACAAGAGTAATGAATCATACAAGAATTTGATTACCCTGAAGTTTTATGTGGAATTGTTAGATTCACAGTTCAATTTAATAACTCAATTTTTGGCCAGATACTATCAAGTTAAAAAAATTAGGGTCAAATATTGGTTTAAAAAGGATATTTTAGAATTGAATAATCGATTCACACCTCCAATTAGCAAAAAATTGAATAAATTTATTATTTCCGATGATGGGGCCGGTGAGAATTTTGCCATTAGTAAATTTTTCAATTCGAGGCTTAATGGAGAATATACTTCAACTAAAACTGTTGGAACAAGAAGTGACATTATTTCAACTATCTTATTGAGGGCGTTGTATCTTTACGGAATTGTCAACGATAAATCAGAGTTATCGAGTATTGGTAAAATATTGGTTGAGTTTGCCAAAAGCGTTAACAGCGATATAAGCCAAGAAGATTTTGAACATATAATATTGCTTGTATTGTTATTGGATTCAAAAACATTAAAGTTAAATGAACCAAGCAAAGAATATACTGATGTTTCAAACTATTACAAGAAAAGTATGGTTGATCAACAACAGCAACAGCAGCAACAGCAGCAACAGCAGCAACAACAACAATATTCTAATCAATTCAGCAAACAAGGTCTTGCAGATGATATAGTTAAAAAGATCACGTTGATTTCAAGGATATTCTCGTTTAAGAAACTCAATGTCTCGCCAATAAATTACCAAGGTCCGATTTCTAGAAGTTTATTGAACTTTAGAAGCCATGTTGAATTTATCAACTACAATTTGATTAACACTTTGCAGTTGGTCCTTGTTGATTTCATAGTCCGACAAGAACAAAATAGTATCAAAACAGATTATGAAACCAAAGACGATTGGTACAAATTGATCGATCAATTACCATTTTATAAAAGTTTGAATAACACATTAATGGGTGTAATTAGTGAGATTTATTTTGAAATGGCAATTAAACAAAAACAAGGACAGCCGCAATTAACCAAGGAAGAAATAATTAAAAATTGTCAAAATCACTTGGCCGATCATATTTTCTCGGTGAATATTCCATCATTTAACATTAATGTCAATGGTATTAACTCGACTTCTAAGACACAATTAAACAACGATTTCAAACAAGGAGTAGAGTGGTGGAAGAAATTCATAATATTGGTTGATATTATAAATAAGATTGATAAGAAATTGGTTGATGATAGTTTGTATCAAGAAATCAAGCAGGCAGATGAGTTTTTAAAAGAGTTTGTATAGAGCTGAATATATTTGAAAACTTTTTCTGTTTTTCAACGTAAATACTTTATATTACAATTAAACTCTTTCATATATAGATACTCTATATCTAAATTAAATATACAAAACAAAACAAAAAATAAATAAATAGCAACACAACTTCAGCACATTCTGCGAATTGTTATATTACCATTGATGATATTCTTCTGATAGCTTGAATAATAAAATTTAAAGGTGTAAAATGTGTTAAGCTGTACAAAAATTGCTTAGCCGAGCGCATCAGCTTTTGCGCTTTCAAACCACGTTCATTGATTGCCCGTGGAAAACACAAACACTCCTACCAAATACACTCAATTTGACAAAAAAATGTATAACATTTAAATGATTGTGTTATTTTTCTGTTAATTGAGATCTTCTCAGGAAACTAACGCTAAAAACTATCAAAAATCGGGTAGAAAAGTTTGGCTCGAAATAAATATAACAATCATAAACAAGAATCAAAAGAAAAAACCACTAGTACCAGTTAATACAAAGTGAAATGTATAATTCAGTAGTTGCGCCTAACATAATCAACAAGTATAACAATAATAATAATCTTAAAGAACAAAAAGAAATAGTATGGATGGTGAATGGGGAGGCCGGGGTGGATTTTTGTCAGAAATGGTAGTGGGTGATAAATGGAGTAGTTTATATATAAGGAAATTATACATTTGGTTTCATAAGTTAACATATCTCATGAGATAAAGTTTTGCCATGGTGATTAGATGGTTGGACAGGTGATAATCCAAAACAAAATAAACTCCGAAACTGAATTCAATCGTGGCAATTCAAATAAAAAAGAAGGTTTTCAATCGAGTCTTTATTTAACCTCTGGATTATTCTTTACATATTTTTTAAACAAATCAGGCTTTCTCAGTTTGACATTAGCAATCAGCATCCAACCGGTTTTTGAATTTTCAAACTCAATTTCCAAGTAATAACCACCAGGACCATAATCTCGATGGCCAATTATGCTTTTTATTATTGGTTCCTTATTAGTCATGAGGGAATATTGTTCTTAATGATATGTGTATGTTAGTTAAGTATAAATTTCAGGTATATGTGAATATAACTTTCTTCTAAATAGTTGTTTTAATGAAAAGGAGTGTGCTGAGTTGTTAATCTTTTGGTGTGAAGGAGTTGAAAGAAAGTGAAAAATATTAAAGGAAAAGATACTTTTGTTAAAGAAAAAATAACACACAAAACTTTAGAATTGAAAGCAAGAAAAGATTGCAAAGATAGGAAAGTGTGTGTGTGTGTGTTTCAGTTGGCGGCGGCGGCGGAAGTAATAATCAGAAAAAGACAAAGAAAATTGGGATGATGAGGGGCGGGAAAACGAAGGACGAGAAGTGGAGGGGGGTAGGAATAAATTTGGGTGGCTTACGAAACAATTGGGAAAAAAAAAATTTCAGGGGGAAATTTACCACTTATTTATGTTTGTGGAAAATGGTTTTCGAAATAGTCACTACTATTGTTTGATGAAATATATAACAATGGTGATGAACCCGGGTATAGTGGAGAGTGTTTTGTTTTACGTGAACATTTTATACGCACGGAACATATAACAATTGTAGATAAAGTAAATCCGTTTCAGTAACAATGGAACAAGAGAAATCTATATAGGAAAATCAATTAATCACGAGGAATACAAACAACAAACAAAGTCAAAAAGATTAATTGAAAAAAAAGAAAATGGATATTAGGCAATTTACCAAACATGACGAGTTTAGTGATGGATTACATTTAGAAGAAAATCTTGAAAAATACAAAAAAAAAACTACAACAAGAAACATAACCCTTCATTTTAAATTTTTGTTGGTTGATAGCTAATTTTAGAAACTTGATGATAATACAAACAAACAAATGTAGCACAACTGCATACACTCGTAATCATTAGTATAGGCAATTTAAAAAAAAGAGCATTCAAATCATCCATTTCACTTATCAGTTTAGTTTATCAATAATCTGTTCAGAATAGCTTTTACCCCCACCTCACACACACATAAATAGATTCAAAGTTAAGCTAATACTACAAGATGAATAAGAACATTAATTCAAATACTTTAAAAAGCTGAAACAAAGGAAAAACTTCAATCCAGAAGAGACTAAAAAAAAATGTTGAGAGTGTTTCTTTACTTTGAAGACGCGCTAGTGTGTGTGAGTCAGTCTGTGTAAAAAATATCACAATGTATGTACGTATGATGTCATGATTGCTATTTTTGGGGGAGAATAGTGTACTTTATCACAAAAAAAAATTTTTCCTTCCAATTCTCCATTTTTAACCGCGCGACCACTATAATACGGTATGAGCCGGAAACTTATCTAGAAATCGATAGTCGTGTGCTCACTCAATATTATTTCTAACCTTTAAATTCTGCTTACAATCGTCAAAGTTATTTGATGCCCCCTTTATCTATTCTTTAATTTCCACAACAATAGCAACACTTGCAGATATGTTAAAATGAATCTAGAACACACTTAGCTTATGCCTATACTTTATGATCAAGACAATCGTCTGTTTTCTTGGAACTTCCAGTAAAAGATTGGTTATGAGCCCAAAGACTTGAATTTCAAGATTTACTGAATATAACTCTTTCGCACGACTTTTGCAACATTTGTTATACATCGTTTAAAATTGATTAGCACCTGGTTAATATTGGAAGTTGATATCAATTTGTCATTAGAAGTTCTTCATTGTGCTGAAACTCCAAGTTAAAAAGCGAAATACTATATTTCAGGTATTTTAATTAGAAACTATACACGAGCAGCAGCATATTTATCTTATTTACAATATCAAACAATTCATACGTGACACCAAAAATATTACAACTTTCAGTAGATTTTGGTCAATTACAAACAAGCGGGGAAAACAAATGAGGGCACATATCTTAAATATCTGCTTTTAATTAAAGCAGTGGGTCTTATATTATACCGTTACTCGTCAGTGTGATCCAAATGGTAATCCTGCAAATCAGGATAATCATCTAAATAGTCGTCAGTTATATCGGGATATTCTTCTAATGCATCCTGTAGTTTCAACCATTTTATAATTTTTCCTTCAAATAAAAAACGAAGAAGTACACCTTTATTGGTTTTTCTATAACCCATGATTCTCAATGGCATCAATCCATTCATTTATTCCTCAATTAAAGAAATTAGTATTATGGATGGACAATGATTTGCAGATGGAGATTCAAAATTGAGATTAAACTGATTTTTATTTGGAAATAAATTTTTTAATTCAATTAATTGCTTGCTAGACAAATCAAGAATAATAAGATAAAAGCGGGAAGAACGAAAGATTACGTAGTTTTTATAATTCGGAAGAACACATATATATATTGGAAGAGTACTCTACCATTATGTGCAATAGTAGATTATGTTATATTACATTTTTCCCCACTAGTGAGTAGTCACTTCTGGTTGTTGCATTTTTGAAGATATGAAGAATAAAGTCAGGAAATTTTTCTATGATATGTAATTAATTTTTTTTACTTCTTGGTGAGAATACGTTCAATTAGGGGGTAACTTTTTATATTTTAATTCAATCTATCCCTTTTTATTTACACCAATTATAATTTTGTAGTGATCATTGTTTTAAAATACAGTTTTAGTCGTCATTCAACTGAGGCTTGGTAGACTATAAGAAAAGTAACTATTTAGAAGTTATACCAGCAAGAGATATGTCAGTTATACTATAAAAATAGAGTTTGGTAATCTGAAATAATGCCTCTCCTTAATCAATGCATAATGATATGTCATATTATCATGGGTTCGTGAGGGGCTCATCGTTAACAATAGTTGTACTTGAATATTCCTGTAAATATGATGTGTCATCACAAATCGTACATGGTTTCTCTTGTAGATGTTACAATAATCTATAAGTATATCATAAAATACTTTGAGTTTTAGGTTTCAGCAAAATAAGAAGCTGTGGCAAATTTACAATCCCATCCAGTTTATATGATTTACAATATAAACTTTTCTCTGGTTTCATCGCAATTTCATAACCAACCAGTAGTATTTCTGAAAAGTAGTTGTTGGTTATATTTAATTTACTGTATAGAGGTATCGGCTCAATTTTACAAGATCCCTTTTAAAACCAATATTTCATAAAACAATTTTGCGAAAATAATTTGAATTATGACAACATATATTCATTTCGAAAGATCATATGATTCATATATCGCCTCACACAAACTACATTCCTGTCCACAAGCGTATTGAAATTAACTATCCAACACGAACTTGTATGCTAGCACCTGACGAGAGAATTCTAACTCAACACATAATCAATCCACGTCAACTAATCCCATAAATCTAATGTAAACATATATTTCCCAAAACCCCACCCCTTTGTGATACCAGCAGTCCTATATCCTTAGTCAGGATTATGTTCTGCATGGTATTTTTGTAGATCAGGATATAAATATAAATAATGAAGCGTCAAATCAGGAGCAACTTCCATGGCAATATGTAATGCTAACCATGCTGAATGACCTTCTTCAAACAACATTTGAAGAAATGAACCTGTAGGGGTCTGTTTATGGTTCAAAATTTTAATTGCCTTTAAATCTGGCATCTATTCCTAAAATTAAAGAAAACAGCAAAAAAAAATGTATGATGAAAAAGAACTGGTTGTTGTATCTTGTGAATTGCAAACTTGTGAATAATGAAAAGAAATGGAAAAGACAGATTCAATCTAGGATAAAAAGAAATAGATAAAGTAGTAGTAATAGTACCAATGCAAAATACTTGGTTATATATATAAAGATCGTACTGTGAAAGTGTATATACACATATGTATGAATGAGTTGGTATGTTTTTTTTTGAAGACTCAGATTCAAATAAGTATCATTATGATGTATAATATTTGTTTTTTTTGGTTTTAGTGGTATTGATAATATACTAAACCAGAGAGGCAATTTCATTGTTTATTTGTGAACTATAATTTCTTAAAACAATTCTATGACAAATCTAGTACCAAACAATTGAAATAAAAAAAAATAATAATGCAAAAAAATGTTATTCAATCGTCAATCTAAAACAATGAGAGGATTAATAGAGTAAAAAATTATTTGGTACCTGAGCTTTTTGCTATCTTTTAGTTGGAATACATAACAATAGGAGAGGCACCGCCATCACCACAAATTGCAACATAAAAGGGGAAAAGGTGGATATAGTGGGTAATACATATGTGGAAAGTCATAATAATAACAATAATAACTTTATTTTCTTTTAAACCCAACAAAAAAAAAATGGAACATAATCTCTCACGCTTTAAATCAACACGTTCTCCTATATGATAACAAAAACAAAAACAAAAGAAAAAGGAATCTCGTAAATTTAAGACCGGTTGTCAATTCAACTACGTCTACTGCCGAAGACCTGCTTTAACTATACAATTGATTTATAATGTACCTGTAATCAAGAATTCAAAAATCCCTTCTTCCATATCCAAATTGTTTGTTGCCATTCTTAATTTTGACTTCTAGATTTAATGCAGAAACTGGTATTTGAGAATATAGTTGTTTTTGAATCAATTCTACAAATATTAGAGATTCTGGGTATTGTGTGGATGATTAATTTTATTGTTTGTTTTACAAAGTGCCATTTTGGCCCTAGACGACAAAAAAACAAACAACCATACGCGTACACGTATAGAAAATGAAAACAATGTGTCACAAATTTTTAATCATATACAATGAAAGCTTGATAATAGAACTCAAACTTAATCAAATATTGTCTAGTTCTTTGCTACTATTTGTTTTTTTTAGCCTGGTATGTATTGGTTATAGCTAAAAGAAAAAGAGGTCGAGGAATGTGATAATTTGTTCCTTGTAAACCAAATCACATTCACTCTTATCCGCTCTTTTTTTTTCGCAACCAAATTTAATGATTCAAGTTTGTAATTCTCTTTTTATACTACAAATAAATACACATTACATCACATTACACAAAAGTACACTATACACTTTATCTATCACTTTGACCAAATTGAATTAAAACCATTATATCTAGTAGTTGTTGAAAAAAAAAAGAACAGAAAGTTAATCACTTGTCTTATTATAGTTGGTGATAAATTAACTTACTAGTCAAATGAACTCAAGAGAAATTGCATGTAAAAGTTTTACAAAGTGATTTCCCAAGCTCTTCTTTCCATTGCAAGACCCGACCAAACAGTCACCAGCTTAATCTAATCACCTTTAGGGAAAATATTAGCCTCTTTAAATTTTTGCACGTAATTACGAGTCAATTCTGGTTTGGCATCTTTCAAATATTCATAATTAATGAATCCACCAGTTCCATCACCAAATTCTACTTCAACGTATATTCTACCATCGTCGTATTTTTCATGACTAATGATTTTTTGAATGTTGGGTTCAGGGTTTTTAAATAATCCCATAGCTATGTTTGATTTGTAATGGTTTTATAGTATATTTAAATGCGGACGACCGGTTTATGTGATATGATAAACAAATAGGTTATACTTGGAAATGCAAAAATTGAAAACGAATGGCAAGGGTTTGGTATATATGAAGTATAGCTTTGGTTTTTTTGGAAAAGTATAAATTCCTTACCCTTAAAATTTAAATTTTTTAAAAAAAACACCATATGAATCATGTCCACATAAGAATGTATATATATAGTTGGTACAATTGAGTGGTGGGGTGGTGGTGGTAATAGTGGCTGAATATTTCTTTTTTTTATTATTATTATGATTATTAGCAGTTCATGATTAAATTATTCTTATGACTCTAAAATTAAAATTAAGAATAAAGTAAAACAAAAAAAAGAAAAGAAAAAGAAAAGGTAAAGACAAAGCTTGGTAGTTATATAACATAATAATGTAGAATTTGACGTGTTTTAAGTAATTAGAATTTGGCAATTTAGTCTAAAGAAAACATGCCTAGTATAGTTAACAAAGTTAGGTTAAAAAAAAAGGTAAATTACTACAAAAACAAACCAGAATAGTAAAATAATTGTGATACGTAATAAAAAAGGAGCAAGGAAACTTCTATCCTCTATTGAGTGTGTGTAATTCAACCAACACATAGATATCGAATAAAAAAGGGGAACAAGTTTAAATGAATAGTTTGAAAATCTGAACTCCAATTAAGATAGTACTTATGATGTTCCAAATTCGTTGATATGAATTGTGTTAGTACCATTGATGGCACTTTGTAAAATTCTACTATTTTGAATTTTTCAAAGTTCATTTTGTCCAATTCAACTTTTCTTAATTTGATTAAGTCAAACTGGTTTTGTTTGACCTGTCTTCATTGACGTTGTTTGTAGACGTTGTTGATGATTTTATTCAATGAGAACTCTGTAATTATCACCAGTTTATTTCCTATTTTTCATATTTAAACTATTATTTAATTTATTCTAATACAGTCTGTTTTGTAATACTTAATTAAACTTTTTCTTTATATGTTGATGTTGAAAGTTTACACTTTTTAACTTCTTGGTGTAATTTTTTGTAGTTCGTGTTCCTTGAATGAATTTGTTTTATTGCCTTTCTAATTCCAGATTTTGTTATATTATTACAATACTACTATTTTAATAGTTAGATTATATTTTATCACTGCTTTTACAGTTTTTATTCTGTATATCCACGGAACCTCAGAATGAATTAAAATTAAACATCAAACTAAAAATTGATAAATTCAAACAATACCTCAGAGTTCACGCCGCCTTGAGGTCATGATTTCTTGTAATTTCTTGTTAAACCTTATACACCTCCTTGTATTGTCGAACAATAGAAAGTAAATGAGTCAAATACACGAAGATAATCCAAAATATGTTTCACAACAATATTACTTCAATTCCACGTAACTGGAAGTTGCACTATCGTATATAAAACAAAAATTATTGATGTCCACTTTCAAATGAAAAAGTTATCAAAAGACTCTTTTCTACTTTTTTTTTACTTTAGGCTAGAAGCCTTCCATGGCATTTCATTAACATATACATTTAACCTCTAATTAAAATAGCACTAACAATACTAATGCTTTCGCAACCACCAAGAAGTTGGCTCCCCAAATCATATCCACACCTAAACCGTTCTAAGGTTCAATGTTACAAATAGAGTATTATTTTATCCTGCTTTGTCAATTGTAAATGTTTGCAACTATTATTACAAGTGTTGATCAATTCCATCCAATCACAAACTATAAAAAAAACTATGGGCCACGTGACACTAAATACAAATCTTTGTATTTAACCCGAAAAAAATTCATCTTTAACAACAAAAACAAAATACTCCTCTAGTTGATGTTTACAGCTATCATCTTGTAACACAGGCAACAGACAATAAGGGGTAAAGAAATAACAACTGATAATGTTAAACCCATGCAGAAACAACCCGATAGTGGCTAAGTCACTTAAATATTCATCTTTAACAAAGTCATCCATACGACCAATTATCACATCATCTACAACCAATCAACAAGCAATACTCAATAGTAGCACAATAACCATTGATAAACCGTTGGTTACTGGATCAGGACCTTTTGTCGAAGTACCGAAATTCAAACCAATTGGAAATCCTGCCAAAATCTTACAGGTGGTTTTACCCCAATCATCGAAATTAAATGTCCGATCAATTTCAAATTCAATAATTGCCATTGATAACAGTAGTACGGACCAGGCACCAGATAATGAAGCATTTATTGTGAACAATAAACATTCAGTTATTGATTATCAGGAAATATATAGTAAATGTGATCTTAATTTGATTATACAGGGTAACAATGAGAATAACTTCAAATTGATTGAATTGAAAAATCAACAGCTGAAAAGCCAAGATGATTGGATAATTCTTCAAGATTATAATTTGATTGGTTGGATTGATAACTTTAAACTAAATATTGAATCAATTGATTTGTTAGACAAGTTTTCAAGCTTAAAAGTTAATGGTAATGGGTATGTTTTAATTGATGGTGGAAGCAATGAAGTATATGAGTTGGATTTAGATGAAAACGAAGACATGTTGGTCAATTTGAATAGTTTAATTGCCATTAATAAACCATCATCAATATCACTTGCGACTGATTTGAAATATCAAGTGATTCCTTATTTCAATGGTATATATAACCCAATTAGTTCATATGTACGGATCCCAAAATTTTCAATTCCTAAATATGGAATAACTAGTGAAGTGTTTAATCCAATAAGAAAATCAATCCACACCTTAACTAATAACTATAAGAAATTTGTACAAAACATCAAGACTGAAGCTGATAAGTATCATTGGTTGACCATCATTCGAGCAAACACAACTAAAATTTATCAATACATTTATAGTAAATTGTTCTATAATAGTGAAGGAGTATTACTAAGAAGAAACCCAATATTTATGAAAATTAAAGGTCCTGCTAAACTAATTATGAATAATAATGAAACGATAAATAATAATAGGTTATTTACCTTCAAAGAAATCAAATCGATCAATTAAATGACATGCATGAAGTGATTTTCAATGATAAGGGATGTGAATATTTGAAACAAAAGATATTAGTAGTCAAAAACTGACTTCATAATAAATCATACTATATAGAGTAATTAATGGACCAAGTAGGATCATAGATTACACCAATTGAAGTAAGACACACACATATTAATAAGATTTACAGTTCATTCACGTGACTGAGGACGTGGCCGGGTCGAGGACCCAGAGTGGGGATGGGATTAAATCGAACGAGAAGCAAAAAAATAAAAAATAAAAATGAGTATCTAAGGCGACCCAAAAAATAAATGAATCAGTTGTTCCTGCATATACGCGACATACGGGTTAATCTTAGGGCGGGTTGATTCGATTTGATTTGTGTGTGTGTGTGTTCGGGCGGGTTCCTGTTTTTTTCGTTCCCTTTCCAGAAAGTTTAAATTTAGTAAGGAAAGAGAGAGAAAAAAAAATAATGTTTGAACCAATTTTATTTTCTTTAAGTATGTATTGTATAATAAACGATTTTACCAGATAGTAAATCAAAATTATTATTATTATTTATTGATAAGTTTAAACTCGCACACAAATGTCTTATTAAAATTAGAACAAGAAATTTTTTTTTTGCTCTTTTCTATTTGTTGTTTTCTTCATCATCAATCATTAATCCAATAGGAATAACAATAAAGACTAAGTCTTTTAGTCAACTGTTTTATCATCAACAACAATAACTTCATATTTATACATTAATTTGACTCACAGATTTTTTTTTTGTGTGAAGATCAGGCCCTTCCTTGGTTATATCTTGCCCTAAAATAATACAAATTATATTATAAATTTCGATATCAATTTCAAAGATAAGAAAAAACAAACCCCTAGCCGTTACAAATGGAGATTTCAAAGATCACTTCACCAGAAGATTGGGAATATTTTGCTAAAGGAGCTGCCAATATTTTGTTCAAGTATACTGGTAATAACGATTATTTGAAGCGCAAATTATTAAGATTAAGATTACTCAAACAAGAAGAAGAATACATATCCACATGCGAATTATATGACTTTATCGAATTAAGATGTAAAGATTTATTTCCTAATCAAATTATTGATATTCAATTAACTGTTTTGGATTCAAATTTCACTAACAAGTTGAATAGTCAAGGAAATAAGTTGATGTTGAATGAAAGATATGGGTTATTGTTACCTAACATATTGGATGGCGACTATAGAAAGATTTCATTACTGCAAAAATGTCAACTATATTTTAATGACAACGATCAAGACATCAATTCAGTGATTTTTGAAATCAAGCCAAAATGGTTATACGATAATTACACCGATAATTACTGTCGAACTTGTTCTCTAAACCAATTGAAGAAAGTTCCAAGACATTTTTGCCCCTTGGATTTATTATATACCGAGACTATTGAACAAGGTTTAAATGATTTATTTGCACCAATCCCGCAAGATATATATGCCAAAATTGAAAAATTGATCCCGTTAAAGAAATTGACAACAATCTATTTCAATAACCCTGACAATGTTTTCCAAAAATTGAAACAATATCAAAAAATTAATAACAAAAATGATCTAATTAAGAACTTGACATCTTATAGTGATGTATCTCAAAATCTATCTTTAGTAATGACATTAAGAGACGTTGGATTATTTATTAAAATTGAGAAATTCGATAAAAACAACCATATACACACATCACATAACAATATTAAAAACGTTTATCGTATAAATGACAATAAATCCAATGGAACTAAAGATCAAGATCAAGAGATTGGAACAAATGATGAAGAAGACAATGACGAAAAATTTTTAATCACATGTAATATTTATGATTTGGATTTGAAATCAAAAATGAAATATAAGCATTGGTTAAAAGTTGAAAATGATTTACAAGAAATTTATAATAGTTCCAACCCTAATTGGAGATACTGTATCAAATATGATCAAATTCACCATTAATAGATTTGACATTTTGTTTGTTTGTTTGTTTGTTCGTTTGTTTGAAATTTTCGTATATAGACTTGCATTCTTTATGGCATTAATATTATAAACTTGTATTTTGTTTTCAAGGTTTTCCTCTCTATATATCCTATTAAAGTTGTTCACGTCTGTCATCAAATGACATCATCGATCGACGTGTAAAAGTGAGAAAAAAAAAAGTTAATATTTCAGTGTTGCAAACATATTTCAATAGTTCTTTAATTGACTGTTGCACCAATAAACTTCTTACATGTCCCTAACCGGTAATCCTGATACTCTTGAACCATTGATTCAGGGTTGATTTCCAAATTTCCTTTAACTTCGTGGATTATGCTACCTTCACCGCCAACAATGGTCAATTTATGAGAATCTATTTGCTTGAAGGATATTCTTGACAATTGCAAAGGTTTATCAAATATGAAATTATAAACATTAGTTCCAGCTTGAATTCCAGTATGAAATGCCCAACCAGCTGATTTGATTGTTGACAATTCAATTAAATCTCCAACAGCATAAATATTTGACATATTTGACACTTGTAAATAATCATTGGTTTTAATATTATGATTTGCAGTTATGTGAATGCTTCTTTGTAAATCTAGAGATAAATAATCAAGGTTGTTTTTAAAAGAAGTGGCCCATATGTTTAAGTTTGATTCTATTGTTTTCCCATCAGTAGTTTTCAAATTGGATGTTTCCCCATTGTTTAGTGAAGTTTTTGAAGTATCTATTCTCGTATTCAAAAACACGTTAATATTAGCCTGTTTTAATGATTGCAAAGTTTTATTCTTGAAAGCATCCAGGATCGGCTCTGGTGGTAAAGTACCATGAGGATGAATCAAATTAACAACTTTGTTTGGGTAATGCAATTTAATTTCGGCAGCTAATTCTATCCCAACAGCACCACCGCCAATAATACTGATAATTGAACTTTTTTGGATCTTCTTGTTTGTGATCTCCATTTCATTCAAGTATGATTCAAATGTAATGCCTTTTGGGTTGACTGGCCAATTTCTGTTTCTTCCTGTTGCCAAAATTGCATAGTCATAATCAATGCTCGATTCATCGGTATCATTGGTGGTGTAAGTGACTCTGCTACTAGTTAATTTAGTAACTTTCCCTTGAATATAATTCAACATCAAGTTGTTATTGTCGGAGTTTGTATTCTTTTTCAATTGAACCTTTAAATCATTGGAATTGCTAACCACATTATCAAACTTTAAAAAATTACAAAATGGAACATATTGTTGACTTGCAAATTCCTTATTAACAATCGATTTTGGTAATCCTAATATATTCAAGAACCCCGATTTTGGTTCAATTAATGTGATAGATATAGACTTGGCAATGGCCCCTGAATTTTTGGTAATTAACAGTTTTAATGTGTTTAAAGCAGCCAATCCAGCGTATGAACCTCCAATGATTACCACTTTTGACGTCATAATTGTTAGATATTGATAAATTAGATTTTGAAAAAAAGAATTAATACAACTTTTGCTTATTATTTATACTCCAGAAACATTACGGATATATATCTGATATACATAGGCATTTGCAATTATGTAAAGATGCTTTTTTATTTGGTGCATTATAAAGGGTAGGTTTTTTTTACAAATTTTCGGGAATCGGTCTCGGGATCGGATAGATGCCGATGCTAAGTTTAATTTTTCTTCACTCCGTTCACATAAGCCCCGTCACGTAGTTTTTGACGAATCAGCATTCATTCTAGCATGAATACGGAAATATCGTTGACCTACAATGAACAATGCCCTTTTTGAATGATCACTACACTTTTCCGTTTCCTTTATTGCTTACACAAACTTCCACACCACTTACATATCTATAGTCGCTC
>OKKB01000209.1_pt1 | contig 28299 bp, 12 predicted proteins | sample 1613931 | NCBI WGS metagenome assembly OKKB01 (sample SAMN04436893, study PRJEB24849) | human gut metagenome | biome: human gut; feature: NICU; material: stool | host: Homo sapiens | place: USA: Saint Louis, MO | collected 2012-02-08
ATATCTATTGTTATAGTTTGTTATCTTTGTATATGCTTATGTTTATATGTTTAAAATAAATAAGTATTGGATTTGTGAAGAGTAAAGGTCTCTTCTTGAAAGAGACTGTGATGAGGAATAAATAACATAAAATTACGAGTAAAAAACACAATCTCTATTATTAACTAGAAACGATATCTTAAAATTTTATCACTATAAATATAAATATAATTTAATTATTGTTTTGGTTGTTGTTGTTGCTGTTGGTGTTACTTTTTGGATTTTTTAAATTTGTTAACTAATCCAGTAACATTGAAAGATACTTTTCTATATCTCAAAAAGTAATAAAGCACTAAGCAAACACTAATATTGAAAATAATGTAAACACAGAAAAATCCAATATTTCTCCATCTATAAGAAAATTTTGCTCCAATGGTCAATAAATATTGATCGGCATTGCTAAAATTACAATACCCACAATTTGAAGTTGCTCCTTCATCAACTAAATAACCACCATTACGACTAATAAATGCACTTGCAAATTCTTTACAAGTTTGTCCTGATGGTGGATTAAAATATGACAATTCTTTAGCATTGCATCGAATGGTTCTATCATGCAAAAATGATGAAACAAGATTTTGAATGAAATAAGTATAGGGTGATACTTTATTCATAAATGTCCAAAATCCCGGCATAAGATTAACTGGTTGAACAACACCGGAAAATGATACAATAAATGTATACAAGAATGAAACAATCACTGAAGCACTTTCAATATCAGGGGAAACATACAGTACCATTAATCCAAATGAAACAGCAAATGTTTGAAGGAAAATAGCTTGACTGAAATAAAACATCCCGGAATGCAGGGCCACAGTACTCACTTGAGTAGGGAAATAAAGACAAACAAACATAATTGTCCCACCAATGATCATATAAATCACTTCAAATATGATTTGCGGTAATATTAAAAGTGACCAATGATAAGTATTTGATAATTTTTCTCGAACTTCATAAATATCTCTCAGTCCAGCTTTTTCTAACATTTGATTAATAAGTGGAGCAGCAATAACACATGATAAGAAGGCACAAAACATACCATTTTGAGCACCAGTTTTAGTATGTTTCAATCCAAAGAATGTAAACCCAATAAATAATCCAGCAATTGTCATTAAGAAAACTTTGGCGGCAATATAATCTGGATCACGATAAAAGATCAATGATGTTCTATGAGTCACATGACGGAATTGGTACCAATATGGAGTAGCATATTTACTAGTCAAGTTCTTTTCTGAAGGTGAATCAGTAGCAGAAGTATCTGTAGCATTTTTAGCTGATTCATTGATTAATTCATCACGTTTGGCATCAGTTTGTACTTTTTCTGGCGATTGTGCCCAAATTTCACCCCAATCAAAATCAGTAGATGCAGTTGCACCAGCACCAATGGCTTCTAAAATATATTCTGCCGGATTTTCCTTATCATCACAATGACGAGCTCCATTTCTTTCAAAATAATCTAATATGGTACGTGATCTTGGTCCAATATCTCCAAAATAAGTAACAATCCCACCTTTCTTCAATAATAATAATCGATCAAACTCTTCAAATAAAGTGGCTGAAGGCTGATGAATAGTACATAAAATCGATTGTCCAGCATTAGCTAAATCTCTCAATAATTTAACAATGGCCCAAGCAGATTGTGAATCTAAACCAGATGTTGGTTCATCAAGGAAAAGTAATAATGAAGGTTTAGCAACCAATTCAACCCCGATCGACAATTTTTTCCGTTGTTCAACATTTAACCCATTACCTAATCTTCCAACAACGGCATCAGCATATCCACGCATGTCCAAAACGTCAATGATTTTCTCCACATACTCTAATTTTTCAGCATCACTAACATCATTAGATCTTCTTAATCTTGCAGCAAATTGTAATGATTCTCTCACTGTGACTTCAGAAAAATGAATATCTTGTTGTTGAACATATCCAGTACGACGACTAAATGAAGTATCCAAGGGACGACCATTGACTAACATATCACCAGTTATGACCCCAAAATCAACACGTTGGGCCAAAACATTTAACAAGGTTGTTTTACCAGCACCGGATTCACCCATTAATGCTGTCAATGTACCAGGAACACAATATCCACTAACATTTTGTAACAATTGACGCTTTTTACCTTCATAAGGGATTACATAGTCGACATCTTTCCAAACAAATACACCTTTAGCTTTCAATCCATCATCGGCAATAGCTGCCTTTTCTTCCAGTTTGCCTTGTGAAAGGGTGCCATTGGAAGTGGCAGTTGTATCACTATTACCACCAGATTCGATATCTTCTTCTTTCTTTTCCAGGGGTAATGTAATATGTTCAGGGACTTTTCCTTTCAAAAACAATAATTTATCACCACCACCAGTAATTGGTTTGACATATTCGGTACCAAGAGTAGCAATAGCAAGGAAAAATGCTAAAAACCCAAACAAAATACCTAAATTTCTCCAAACATGACTGAATCGATAAGTATAAGCAATTCTTAAATAATCATCACCTAAAACCCAACTTTGTCCTGGAACTGATCCAATAAATGTACACACTTGTTCACCAGCACCTAAGTTCTCATACCCGGGTCCTGATGGGGTAAGGTATTGAGAAGTACATTGCATTTTCCGACCATGGAATTCAGAAGCAATAACGGCTTCAAAGGCATATAACACAGGGTTGATATAGGAGATCCATTTGAACCATGGATGCATTGAAGGACGTTGAATCATATATGAGGAATACATTAATGATGCCAACATCAAAATCCCACCCATGGCATTTGCACCGGCAATACTTTTGTTGATGGCAGCAATTGCTTGAAACATTGATTTCATTGTCAAATGTAGCATAATAACAAACAAATAACAAATGAAAAACTTGCCAGCATCACGAGCTAAATTGGATAAAAAGTACAAGATAATGACGAAAAAAGTATTGATGAAAATACTAATTGGAATCGACATGACAAAATTGGAAAGGGAATCTGCTGATGGGTGATACATTGTATAATTTTTTTGTTTCATCAAAATTGGTCGACTACTAAATGAAGCAGAAATTTCTGCTAAACCCATTAATGACATGAACAAAACAGCAAAGAAAATGACCCCACCTCGAGAAAATGCCCCAGAAACATCATCAGGAGTATTATAATATAAAGACCCTGCAACAAAAGCTTGAGCAACTGAGGCAAACATAAGGGTTATTGTGTAAGCACTATCACCCAAGATTCTTTGATAACTTCTAATGAAACATAATTTCAATTGTTCTAAATAACTAATCGTGAAAGGAGATTTGGTTCTAGAACCTTTCATTTTTTCTTGTTGAATTGATTGATAATATTTGCTTCTAGTTTCATCTTCATCAATTTCGTCATTATAATCTTTGATTTCTTGCATTAATTCTTGATATTGTGGTGAATTCAACCAATAATGTTCAAAATCTTGTGCTGTTCTAGGAACTTTATTTTCCCAACCAGCTCTAGGGAATCTACCAATTGGATCAGTAATAGCTGTTAAGAATTCTGCTGTCGATTGTCTTGGTGGACATTCCCAACCCATATCTTCGAAATATTTCTTGGCCTTGTTTGCTGGACCATAATAAACTTGATGTCCATCGTAAAGCACAGTGACACGATCGAATGTTTCATAAATACCTTCACCAGCTTGGTAAATGGTGACAAATGCGGTTGTTTTCAATAATTTAGTAGAAGTTCTAATGGCTTGAGCAAATTCTAAAGCAGTAGATGCATCTAACCCTCTAGTAGCATTATCCCAACAATAAATCGATCCATTACATGCTAATGCTTCAGCAATAGATACTCTTTTCCTTTCCCCACCGGAAACACCACGAACAAAATCGTTACCCACTTTGGTATGATAAGTGTGTCTTAACCCAAACACAGTTGCCAATATTTCTTTTTTAGCATTGATGAATTCATCTCTAGTGACTCCATTGATTCTCATTTCTGGGGTTTTACAAGCAATAGCAAATGTCAAAGTTTGATCCACTGTTAAATGGGGGAAATGAACATCTAATTCAGGATTATACACCAAATCATTCTTAAACAATTTCAACATTTCCTTTTGTGGTAATCCATCGTATCTGATATCACCCGTGACTCCCTTGTATAAATCAAAATCAGTTCCACTTAATGCTTTCAAGAAAGTTGTACACCCAGCACCTGGTCTACCTAAAACCAACACTGATTCACCGGGTTTAGCAAACCCATTTAAATTTTTCAAAATTTTCCGTGGTGGTGTTTTCATTTGTGATAATATGGCTTGAACAGCACCAACTGGTCCCTTTAATAAATCAGTAACGGTAGGAGCAATAGCAAATGATTCATCAACTCCATAAACACAAAGATCTTGGAATGTAATTCCACTTTTCCGTAAAACAATTCCTTGTTTTTTAGCAAAATAAACAAAATTGGCTAATATTTTAGCTAAATTGAATTCATCTAATCTTAATTGAAATTCTCCTTCTTTATTAGTCACTTGACGGGAAATTTCTCTCGATATAGAATCGAATTTTTCATCAAAATTATGATGATTGATTGATGAAACTGTTCTTACTAAATGTAATCTTCTACTTTCATAATCATCTTCATTGTAATCATCATCGGTGGAAGGTTGTATTTTGTTGTGTTGCTGTTGACCAACATACTCTTGAAGAGATGAACTTGAACTTCCAATATCTTCTGATGACATATTGAACTGTTCTCAGAATATAATATATGTATTCGTTGAAGATTATAAGGAAATGAAAGATCTTGTTAGAAAGGAAGAAAGAAAGAAAGAGCAATAAAAAATGAAATTCAAATTTCCCAGATGGCCGAATTTGATATCTTATTTATACGTAAATAGATATTAAAAATAAATAAATGCTCATCCTCAATGTAAATCTGTGTAAGTAACACAAAAATGAAAAAAATCTACATATATATAAACTAACTATATATTAATCATCAATTATTAAAAAAAAACATAAAACAATAAATCAATTGACAAAACAAATGCATATTTTCCATCCGTGTTTCTCCCATTCCTTAGATAGTGTAGTTTATTGAAGAGTCCGTTTCTTTCCAGTCGTGATAGTACTGGAAGATTTCAACTTTGAGCAAAGCAATCTTGTCTCAGTTATTAACGGTTCCATAACCTTCCCACATCCTCCGTTTCTCATTCACAGTTGTAACATTCCCAAATGCTAATAATCTCCTTCTCCGTATACTTTTACTTCTCTTTTCCTTTGGTATCTATCTGAGTACTTGCGTAAACTCCATATTGTGATTGTTATTCAATAGAATAACTTCTTCCTCCTTGTTTTAGTGTAAAGTTAAATGAAGATCTTAGTAATATTACTAAGACAGATTGTGAGTGAAAAATAAGAATTGATGCAAAAATTGCTTTGGATTTTTTTTAGGCAATTCCTAAATCTTTTTTTCTTCACCTAATTTATCTCCGTTTTTTCTTTTTATTCCCGTTTTCTAATATAATCTCCGTTTTTTTATCCTTTTGTCCTTTCCTCCGTCTGTCCCATCTCATCTCTAATCTGGTCTAGTCGTTTGTGAGTAAGATTTCTATTGTTATATATTTTTGTCCTTTTCCATTCATTTTTTCTTTTCTCCATGTTGAAAAAAAAAAGGATCTTAGTTTGATTAGCTTTGGGTGTGGCTGAAGTAGAATAGAAGCGATTCCAGATCCTTGTCAACATATACTGTAAAATCTAATAACCCATGGACTAGTAATTTATTTAAGGTCCATATATTAGCCGTCAGATACAAAAGCTACAAACTTTAACCCACTGTAGACCAATAATAATCTGTTTTATTGGTTAGTACTTCCATCTAATCAGGAAAGTTGAACCGTTATTGTTTTTTAATTAATCTCGGTGCACGGGTATATTTGTATTGTTTCGTTCCGAGTTTATTGAAAAAAAAAACACAAATCTTCCTTGTCTCGTTTCAGGAAATACGAACAATATCGTTTATGGTGCAAAATAACACAGGTGATGAACAAGTACTAATTGCCATCCATCTATGAGTACTTGCCATTTTTCATATTAGTCTCTACAACACCATTACTTCTTTCTTATTATATTATAATTATCCTAATTGCTAAACAACGAAACTAATATTAAACGTACAAACAAGAATTTAAAACCGAAAATATGTAAAACACACAACGAAACACTGGTTTCAACTTAGACTTTATAATAAGTTCAATGCCAAAGCAACTAAAGAACCAAAAGTCACAGTTGGAATAGTAGCAGCAAAACCACCAGATCTTGTACTGGAACCAGAACCTGAACCAGATCCAGATGAAGTTGAAGAGCCGGAACCTGAACCAGATCCTGATTCAGTTGAAGATGAGCCGGAACCTGAATCTGAGTCAGAACTATCAGCAGATGAGGAAGATCTGGAACCTGAACCTGAGCTTGATGAATCAGAGTTGCTTCCACTTCTAGTAGAAGAGCCTGAACCCGAGCCTGATCTGCTGCTGGTTCCATTAGTAAATCCTGAACCTGTTGTAATACTGGTCATACTACCAGAATGAGAACCAGTACTGTTGCTTGTTCCATTAGTAGCACCTAAACCTGAAGCAGCAGTTGTCATACTACCAGCAGTAGCGTCTGAACCTTTAGTAGCAGTATCTGAGTCTGAATCAGTATTAGTACCTGTCTTCTTAGCAGCGTCAGAACCAGAGCCAGAAGTGGCTCCAGAGGCAGTGGATGCGGTATTGGTGGCAGCAGCACCAGAGGCATCAGAGCCTGTGGCAGCATTAGTAGCGTCAGAACCAGTTTCATTTGCTTGATCAGATGCAGAGTTTGTACCAGCAGCGGTACCAGCAGCGGCACCAGCAGCAGCAGTAGTTTCACTAGATCCAGAACCAGCAGTATTAGTGTTAACAGTATCAGTGGAGCCATTGTTGTTGGTATTAGAAGCATTTGTAGCACCATTACCATCAGTATTGTTGGCATTGTTTGCATCGGCAGTTCCACTAGCACCATCGTTACCATTAGTAGCGGCGGCAGCATCAGTGGCAGTACCAGTAGCATCATTAGAATTAGTGGCAGCATTAGCATCTCCACTTGTAGATTGACCTTGAGAGCCACCAGTTACACCAACGTTACAGTAGTAAGCACGGAGGTCTTGAGCAGAAACATTGGAATCATAGCTGGAACAATCACACAGAGCCAATTCAGACCAATAACTTTCATCAGCACACAAACATTTCAAAGTAGCAGATTGGGAACTAACATCATCTGTACCACCACAAGATTGTTGCTTTTGGTATGCGTTAGAACAGTGGTCGTTACAAATTTGGTCAGCTCTTTTTGCGGCAAGGGCAATTTGTAAAAGTGCAAAGAATAATGGAGTTGGTCTCATGATGACTGTGTGGTAAAGGTTTTGGTTTAGTATTTGAAAAGAAAGTTTCAACAGCTTTTTTGGCTAAACTCTTAGTTTTTGTTGGACTTTGGTGGTATTTATACAATTCGAAACATAACTATTTTTTAATTTGGTGGTGCTTGCTTAGACTGGGCAACGTGAGGTTTGTCACACTGTTGTTGTTTACACGGCAATTTCAGCATGCTTCTTGCATAAGTTGCGTACAAAGCGGAGGAGGAGACTAACTGCAGAATGGTAATTTCAGTACATTTTCGTGTCTTACTTTACTTAATAGAGAAGTCACGGTGACTGAAAATCCTTCTACTACCTGAAATTTTTATGCATAAGAACGACTCAATTTATTATTCCTATTATTATTTTTTCTTAACAAATTTCAAATTCCAGGTTCACGACAATATGTTTGTTTATTTCTTTTATTTCTTTTGATTTTTTGTCTGGTCATTTACTACTACGAAGAAACGCGCTGGAATTTTGTCAAGTCTGGAGTTACGAGGGGTCCTTCTTGTAACACAAATATTGAATTATCAATGCGATTAAAGAAACAAAGCAAACCATAAAGACTATGAACTAAAAATATATGTAGTAATGGGGTCAATAGCATGAAATCAGGATAGCCAATTGTCTTGTTGTCAGCTGATATTAATAATTTATTGAGGTGTTCAAATGAAGAGTTAATTATAATGTTGCGTAGATAATGACGGTGCTTGCAACATGTAAAGTTCTTGCATTAAATGTTTACATTTTTTGCCGAAAAAGAAACCATTAAATTCTCAACTATGTTAACTCTTTGGGTTTTGAACTGCATTGGTTGGGCAGTGAGTGTACCTTGGTGTGCAACAATTACCGAGTGGTTGGAATTGATGATTGGAAACAATTAAAACTTTGTCTGTCTGGCTTTCCCCCCAATCTAGGTTAAGCCGTGCTAAAATGGGAAGAAAGAAAGAAAACACTCGCTTTTTCTTTCTAGATTTTTTCAAGAGTAATTTAAGTTGAGTTTTCAACACGATTTTGATTTTGTACCTCGTCACGTACGCCAACCTTTTTTTGTTTTCTTCTTCTACTAAACTCAAAATTTAGTTATTCTTGTAACACCAATAAAACTTTTAACTCCCCTGAAATTTCATGACTCGTAAAGAACTACTAAGCCCAACAATAACTTCTTGTAACAACGTAGTTTTGGTTTATTTCATTCAAAGAAAAATTTGGTTCTGCAAAAAAAAAAAGAAATTACTATACATTAGTCTTGGCAAATTTTTGAAACGATATCCCGAAATTCATTCCAGACAAAAAATGGTTCTATCGCTTCGCTAGTTTTCATTCCCCTTCAATAATGAAAAAAAATTAAGCCTTCTTCTTCTTCTCTAAACGGTAGCAGTATTTCAATTGTTTGTGTCAGGCGGGGGTCAAGAAACAAACAAAGTCAATAAAGTTAGTCGACCAAACAATCAATAATCTTCGCTTTATTAATTTCCAATTTTAAATCGTTCTTTAACACGAGTTTTTAATCTAGTTTATAATTTAGTTAGTTATGGGGTATTTTAGTTTCCTATCAAATTGTAGCGCGTTGGTCTTCCAAATAAAAACAAAGAGATTCACTAGTGATGATGAAGATTTCAAAATGTAAGTAGAAACGTGCTCACTCTATAATTCATATAAGGTGTACTGTTAGTGTTTTTAGCGTTATTTTTTGACAATTTCAGTTGCAAATTTGTTTTCTGGACATATGTCTGTTTGTGTGTTTAGCGGGGGATATTTCCTACATGTCAAATTTGATAGTTATATTTCTCAGCAACTTGATCTTGAAGAATCATAATTCAACTTGCAAATAATGGAATGACATTATTTAGCTAGCGTAACTGCATCACTTTCGTGCTACATCAATATCAAATGTATACCAACAGATGGATGATGAATCATCTATTGAAACCGTACTGTTCCCACTACGTAGATGGTATGTATTTATTCTTATATATACTTGCTTTTCGTTGTTGGCCCACCAAGTAGTTTGGGTATCATCTTGAACCTTGATTTCCTGAATAAATATCTACTTCTGAGAGTGAACTAGAATTATTCTTGAAGACTTGGTGCTTAAGCAAGTTCCGGTGTTTCTGTTACTGTCGTTGGCAACAATGTTTCAGTAATGATAAATCTGGATCTTCAGTGATTTCACTTAATGTAGTTGCGTTCGATGAAGGCGATGAGGTCACTTCCAAAAACTTTTGCACAAAATTGTTGCATCATTGACATATCACAACTTCTACAATAATCAGTGGTTTTACCAAAACAAATTAATTAGCTCTTTTTATTATAGTAGGGTATACGTTTATATATAAACTTGATTAAATAAAGTTCAATAACAATGCAAGCAATGAACCAAATCCAATAACAGCGGCTCTTCCAGCACCATTTTCAAATGCTTGAACAGATACTTGAGCCAAATCGGATCCGTTATTTAGTTGAGGTTGAATTAATGGAGCAACTTCTGGTGTAGCTTCTGTGTTTTGTGGTTCAATTAAAGTACTGGTGTCAGTATTTGCTACGGCAGCCACAGCTGATTCTGTTAAGGGGGTAATAACACTAGTAGTTGATTCAGCATTGAGCTTTTGTATAGAGGGGGTTTCAAGAATAGTAGTTTTAGATGACTCAGTATTACTGCTGGTACTGCTGCTTGGTTGTTCAGTGGTTTCTGCTTCGGTAGTTTCTGCTTCTGTTGATGAAGTTGTTTCTGTTGATGAGGTTGGTGTTGACGATGATGATGGAGCCCCACATATTTGAACCTTAATTTCTGATGCTGAAAGTTTTTTATCTGGGTTAATACAATCACAGTCAGCCAATGGTTCCCAGTAATCTGAGTCAGATAATTTACATAAGCAATCGGCATCTGAACCTGAAGGACATGATTCTTGTTGTTTTTGTAAGACCTTGACACAACTGGAGTTACAACTTTGTTGGTCTTTTTTCACAGCAAAAGCAACTGGTAAAATCACAGCAAGTAGTAAACCAGATTTCATCGTTACCTCTTTTGTTTGAATAATTAATTAAAAATCAAACTTCTGTGGTGGGTCTTTTTCAAAACGTTTAGGGAATTTATTCAGATTTATATATCCCAATCTTTTTGTTGGTTTGTTTGCTTTTTACAATCTGAAAACTATACCATTTCTGAGGAAATCCTATTGATTTGCAGTAATGTAAAAAATCTGTTTGTCTATACCCAATTTCAATAGATCTGTAAACATTAAATGTAAATCTTTATTAAGTTTCAAATACTTATGGGTAGATCAAATTTTCTGGATTAGTCGATAATTTCTATTCAGCTAACGTTTTTCTTGTAAAGAGTTATGGCCATTCTTGAAAGTAGCATTGAGCTGAAGTGTTAGTTAATAATGAAAATAACACATTCTGTTAGGAAGTTAGTTGATAAGTTATTAGTGATGAATTGAAAAAAGAAAAGCACCTTAACAATATTTGTTTTGATCAGAATTAAATGAAAAACGAAATGAAAACTGTTGTTACATTCTCGTATTGAGAATACCAAGATGAAACTTAAATCCTCAAAAAGAAAGATTTGCAATCTCAGCAAAAAAAAATTGTTACTTGCATTGTAACAAATTTGTTGCTTTTGGACGAGAAGAGAGTCGAACTCTTGACCTTTTGCTTGCAAGGCAAACGCGCTACCAACTACGCCACACGCCCAACTAGTTGTAAGTTTCTTGACTTTGGTTTTTGGTACCTTTACAGTATGAATATCGGAATTAGCACGTGAGAAATTTTGAACTCACTGAATTTTAATATTAACAGTTATCATATTATAATAAAATAAATATTTGACTTCAATTTGCAACTTTTATGCTTTTACCTTGTGTTTAAGTCATTCATTGAATAACTAATACTGGTTTTCGTTTATTTCCTAATTTGGCTGTACACGCTACCAATAAACTAGTTTAAAGAATTACCAACTTATTTGCTTGATTTCTGTTTATCTTTATGGTGGTAGGGTAATAAATATAGCAATTATATATGTCTGGTCAATTCACTTGATAAGATTGGTTAAATAGAGTGCTTTACAATTTACCAATGTTTTTGCAGAATATTTTTTCAAAGAATTGGATAAAATTCTGCAGCAAACTATATTCTCGATTCTAACTTATTTCCTAGACATCCAAATCACAATTAAGCATTATTTTAACACATCCTGCTTGTATCACTTATAAAACCAAGATCTGAACACCACCAATTAAAGTTATAAACTCTCTGCTTGCCCAATTTGAGTAGTAGTAATAAATGGGTGTGGGGGGTGATGAGGTTCCACCAAAAAAAGTAAGCGAGCACATCCCCCAAATATGTGGGGGATACCGTGGGGCTTCTTGTAAATTTATGTAGTTGTTGTTTCTCTGTCCGTAGCAATAGTATAAATACTCCGAGATATCTCCAATCTCAAAAATAGAAAAACCAGCTACCAAGAAAACTCAACACATAAGCTTGCAATGTCTCAATTATTTTCCCTTAAAGGCCAAGTAGCAATTTTAACAGGTGGTACCAATGGTATTGGATTAGGTTATGCCAAAGGCTTAGCTAGTGCCGACTTGGATCAATTGATATTAACCTACAGATCAGAATCCACTTTGGAAAAAGCAAAGAAAATAATCCATGAGGTCAATCCAAATGTTCAAATTGATGGTATCAAAATTGATTTTTTAAAAGATGAAGAAGATGAAATTATCACCAAAATAGTTGAAGAATCCTATAAATTATCTAAAACTTCAAACATTGATATTTTGGTCAATAATGCAGGAATAACTGAAAGATATCCTTTTGAAGATTTTCCACAAGATAAGTTTGACGATGTGATAAAAGTTGATTTGAATATTCCGGTAAAGTTGACTAAAGCTATTGGTAAGAAAATGCTTGAAACAAATACCAAGGGTAAGATTGTTTTTACCGCTTCTTTATTATCATTCCAAGGCGGGATGTTGTCGACCCCCTATGCCATCAGTAAAGGTGCTTTAAAACAATTCACACAAGCAGTATCTAATGAATGGTCATCAAGAGGTATCAGGGTCAATTCAATTGCACCTGGATATATCAAAACCAATTTGACCGACAGCATGAGTGAAGAGAACAAGAAAATTGTTGATTTGAGAATCCCAATGAAAAGATGGGGTAACCCAGATGACTTTATGGGGCCAATTGTCTATCTTACATCTGATGCATCGAAATATGTTACTGGTGACACATTATTAGTTGATGGTGGTTGGATGGGCCGATAGATAAATGAAATCTATTGACTATATACGTATGTATGGCACTTAATGAAATCACTATATTCCTCCTGCCTCTCGGTACCATCTTATTCCTCTATCGAAACTCACGACACACAATCCTTCATTGCTGTCACCACCAGAGCCACCTCTAACCCCCTTTTTAATAAAAGCAACACCAGAAGCGACACTCTCGTCTTGATCATTATGTGTAGTATCATCTAAGTCTGATATAGATATACTAATTGTTGCTTCCCTTTCGCTTGTTTCTAAATTCCAGACTCTTATGCATTTGTCAAATCCACAACTAGCCAAGTGCTTACCTTCCTCATCAAAACTCAACCCCAAAATCCAGCCTTGATGCGCAAACCCACCAACAACAGATTTGGCCGAGTGTGAGGGTGTGGCCAAAGACCCCACATTCTCACCATGCTCAACGTCGTATAATGTAATTGACCCAGCAGCTTGATTGTCTCTTGCGACAGCCAACAAGGTTCCACCAGGGGAAAATGCCAACACCCTAGGTATAGACGTCGATTGGGAATTTCTACTGGTCACCAAATCACTCGAACGAAATGTGTATATCAATTTCAAGCTAACAAAGTCATATAACAAGACATCACCATTGATGTACCCCACAGCACATTTTTTATTCTCTGTTGGACATATAGCCAAAGAATTTGGGAAAGAAGAAGAGTTTCCTTTTAATTGCCCAAACTTTTCAAATGTGATTACAGCCTTCTCATTTTCATCAACAATATTCAATAAATGAACCTCTGTAGTGCCATTGGTCTTGGTTGTAATAAAATAGTCTTGTTTGGATTCTGGATCGCGATAAAAGCCAGGGGTCCAACAATTGCTTTCAAATGATTTTATATCATCAGTTAGACTTTCGATAGTTGAAAAGTCATCATTGATATAATATCTGAAGATGATAGATCCATTGAAACATGCAAATGCTAATAATGTCACTTTCAATGTAGAGCTTGGCAAAACATTTTCGTAAGCAGCCACCGCATGGATTCCGCTTTTATCTATAAATACCAGTTGGACAAATTCTTTAGGCAGATGAACTTCGTCTTGCTTGTTGTCCCAAAATTTTGCATATCCATCACTGGACACAGACACAGTGAACTTATTGGTAATAGCTACACCAAGAATATCCAGCTTATGAGCCTGAGATGCACTGACGGTAGATATATACTGTTTACCCATATTGGATTATTGATAGTTAATTGAAATTGAGTTTGTGGAGGGGTGAAAATTGAGTCCAAGACTTGTGAAGACACTTTTTTTTTTCTCGCTACAACGACAAAAGAAAACAAGGAAAAAAAAAAACATCAGGAAGGAAAGCAAAACTCATAAGCTCGTACCTACCTTCATTATCCTAGAAATACATCGTAGCGAACAACCTTAACAATGCCACCCATAGGATCATCTGATCAATTCATTCACCAAATTACACAGCAATTTGTGTTTCAACGTTTATGGACTGGAAATGCAACAACCCCAGAGTTAGCACCAGCTTCAACCCCCTACAATCGATTGGTATGCCGTAATAATACCGATTTATTCTATGCAACTGGCAATATTGTTCGATGCTGCACAATTAGTCCCAATCATAAAAACTACAAGCTATTTAAGGTTGAGAATCAATTCTATGAAGTAGCTTCTTTGTTGATGAATAAATCGGGTACCTTGTTAGCGATCATCGGAGAAGAGCAGATCGATGTTGTGTCATTACCCACCAATGTTATGAAAAGTAGTGGTATTTATGTTGATGGTGCATCGTTCAAGATTAAGAACTTAAGAGGTAAAGTAAGAAAATGTGTTTGGCAAACAGTTGCGGCAAATGATTCAACATTAGTAGTGTTGACTGATAATTCACAGATTCAAGCTTATGATTTGACAAAATCTTTAGAGGTCCCTGTGATTGATGTTGATTTGAAAAGATATACCAACTTTGCAAATGAGGAAGCCATTTCTATTGCATTTGGGTCGTCTAAAAATTTAGCTGGTGGATTGACTTTGTATGTCTCAACATTGTCAAACATCTATGCTATTTATCCATTCAGTGCAAAATTTGGTAATTTGGCCACCACTAAAGAAGCAATTGATATAGCTTTGGAAGATACAAAAGCAGCTATGGAGTTGATTCAGGAAAAATACCCTGTAAACTTATTAGACACGGCAACTAGTACTTTGAATAAAGCAGCTATCCGACAATTTGAGTATTACCTGCATTTCAAATCCCAGTTAAGTGGCGCGTTACCAATAATTAAGGAAGTAAGAGACACTCATACAAATAATCCATACGAGCTTTTTGTTGTTAGTCAGACCTTAAGTGATTGGACTGGTTACAGCTTACAAGGTCCCCTCATTTCAAGTAATGCTGGTATAAAGGATTTAGCTTCAATTGGTGACAATGATTTAGTTAGTATACTTGCTAGTATCGATGCTAATGCTACAGTTACTTACTATGCTCAACTTGCACCCATGTTGATGAAGTACAACATAATGAGTATAGCAAGTGAAGGTGCACCAAGTGAATCAAGCCAAACAGTTTGCAAACCAAAGTATGTTAAACCAAAAAGAGGATTTGGTTTCATAGACAACTCCGAGGAAGAGGAGAAAGCATTGGTAAAACTGAAACAATCACAGGAAAGCTTTTGGAAAGAAGAATTGACAAGCTTGGATCTTTTGCAAAGGGACAAGCTTCCAGTTGATGAAAATGATGATGCTACTGGCTTCCCAACTTTCTTTGGAGAAATTGATTCTAATAGATTCAGTGTTTGTGTGAATTCCAACAAATTGGTTTTAGTTGATTGTTCTTGGGTGAAGACTTTTGTAGACGATCTTAAAGAAGACAAAATAGATTCCGTGTCGATCACAGCAAATTATGGTATTACCTCCACAGAAAAAGAACCCATCACGGCATTTGCATATATAAAAGACGATGTCACTTCCACTGGCGAATACTTGACTGTTTGCAGAAGTAAACTTGTCAATGACATGGAAGTTATCCAGATTGTGGATAAGGCAGTCAGCGATCAGGAAGAAGCCACAAGCACTTTACTATTGACAGAAGAGCCATATAAGGAATTACCATTAACATACATTCCATCTAAACCTTTCAGTGAGTTGGAAGAAGAATTAGAAAGTTTGGGGAAGATCAATATTGGCGCTGATGTTAAAGGCAATGAGGATTTGAATAGTTTGACTGTTGATAGTCTTTCAAATTTGAACTCTTTATCTGTGAGGACAATTCAAGTTGCATCCTCCTATACAATATTTGGTATTAAATTGCAATCAAGAATTTTAGCCAATTTGGATTCTTTGAAGGAACAATTACATATACTTGAAAAGGTTAAGAATGAGTATGATGGAGATCAAAAAGACCACACAGAAAAATTGGAAAAGTTGACAGAGAAACAAGCAAAATTAGATGAACGTATGATAAAATTACAGCAAAAGATATTTGATGGTTTGAATAAGTTCAAGCAAGACAAGACGTTGCCAATATCTGAGGCAGAAAGAAATTGGTTCAAAGAAATCAACTCTATCAATGCATTAGTGAATTCTTCTACAGATAATGAAGTCGGGTTGACAAAAAAGATTGAGAATTTATCGTTACAAGTTCGTTCCATTATTGAAGATAGTGGAAAGGAGAAGAAACCAAAATTGACTGCTGTGGAACAGTTAGAATTGGAAAAACGATTAAGCAAATTAAAGAACTGGTTACAGCGTGAAGACAAGTCTATTGAAATTTTAAAAGACAAACTTACTAATTCATTAAAATTAATAGGTGACAAATAGGTAGTATGTATTATTCATATGACTTTTGATTCTTGGACATCCAATGTCAAACCGTCGTAATATCGATTATGAAACTTCTTGATGCATAACAACAACAGCTCTTCTTTGGAAAACTTTACTAGAACCGTTGCATTTTCCTCATTAAACACTATATCTTCGATATCAGATATGCCTATATTTTTACATTCTTCCTTAATGTCATCAATTATGTCTTGCTTGATGTGTATATCATTGGCAAGCTCTTTTTTTCTGACCATATTTCGAATAATCACAGCTTTAGAAAGGCTATCTTGTTTTTTCTTTGGATTCTCCTTTTTGTTATCAAACTTAGCTTCTTCAACTCGTATGGTGTTGCCATTATATTGGGTATTATCCATCATTTCAATAGCCAATAATGCACTTTCTGGATTCGAATATATAATCAAAGCTTCGCCTTTAAAAGAACCTTTCTCATTAGTGTACATCTTTATTCGAGGTTTTTCATCTTTTCCAACAGATATTTTACCATACTTTGAAAATGCTTCCTCGATTTCCGAAAACCCAGAATCGACTGGTAAATTTGATATAAATATACTGCTGTTCTTTTTCTTCTGTTTCAAACTATTCAATTCTTCCTTCAATTTACTCATATCTTGTTTCCGTTGTCGCTTGATATCTTCTTTGTTCGTATCATCTTCTGATAGTGATCTTTTAGAAGTGTTTACCCATTGCTCCTTTATGTAATCATATTCATATTCTTGGTCTCCTTCCTCGAATAACCATCTCTGCGATGCCTTATCCAAAACTAACTGTGGATCTAACTTTGATAAATCAATGCTCTCAAGTGTAGAAGGATGTGGTGGCTTAGCAGGAAAATCTTTACTCATTTCAGAATCAATGCTGTTAAAACTCTAGATATAGTCTTCTAATCAAGTGAATTGAATGTAAAAGAAGAACCGAATTTGAAAGGTGATGCTAATAATGAACAAGGCGTGTATAAACCAAAACAACTGTATTATCATGAAAATAAAGTGACAGATTGACAAAGCAAAAGAGAAAAAAAGTAGACAGCAAATTTCGGGCGACGAAAGAGAGAAAAAAAAATAGTGGGAAGAAACTTGGTGAACACATCCACTTTTCATAACTAACAAAACCTACTTACAGTGTCCTGGTTTGACACTTTTATTATTCATTTTATTCTGGAATTCAACTTTTATTAGAAAATGACTGACATAGCACCACCATCAGCAGCTACTCCTAACGATTATATATTGAGTTTGTCGCCTGAACAAATTGAACATGACCAAAAAATTGGGATCAAGGCTATTCGATTATTTTTACAAAGCAAAACATCTTACGATGTCTTACCTGTGAGTTATAGATTAATTGTTTTGGATACTTCATTGTTAGTGAAAAAGTCATTAAATATTTTATTACAAAATAATATAGTTTCAGCACCATTATGGAATAACCAAACATCCAGATTCGCTGGATTGTTAACATCATCGGATTTTATCAATGTGATACAATACTATTTACAATTCCCAGAAAAGTTTGAACTAGTTGATCAACTAACATTGGGTGGATTAAGAGAAATTGAAAAAGCCATAGGTGTAGATCAAATCGAAACAGCATCAATACATCCATTCAAGTCATTATATGAAGCATGTGTCAAGATGTTGGAATCAAAAGCTAGAAGAATCCCATTAATTGACGAGGACGAGAAAACTAAACGTGAAATTGTCGTTAGTGTGTTAACTCAATACAGAATTTTGAAATTTGTGGCTTTGAATTGTAAAGAAACGAAAATGTTATTGAAACCCCTCAAGAATTTGAGTGGGTTGGGTGATGTGAAAAAGTTGTCTACATGTACTATGGACACACCTGTCATAGAAGTCATTCATTTATTAACTGAGAATTCTGTCTCTTCAATACCAATAGTTGACGGACAAGGAAAATTGATCAATGTGTATGAAGCAGTGGATATATTGGCATTAGTTAAAGGCGGAATGTACACAGACTTGGATTTATCTGTTGGAGATGCTTTGTTGAGAAGGCTGGAGGAATTTGAAGGTGTACACACCTGTACTTTGAATGATAGATTGAGTACCATTATGGACACCATAAGAAAAAGTAGATTGCATCGTTTATTTGTTGTTGATGATGAAGGGAAACTTGTTAGTGTTATCACATTAAGTGATATCTTGAACTACATATTATTTGGAGAAGATTAGATATATAGTCTGTTTGTACAATAAAGTCCATGATGGTGAATGATTCAATTCGTTTTCGCTTCGATTACTGTAGATTTCCCAATTCGGTAAAAAGTTCCGAAAGCATAGAATGCGAGAGAATCTTATCTTTTGTTTATTTGTGGTGGTGTTGCGTGCATTGTGCACAAAAATTTGTCAAGACGCATCGCAACGTTTGAAAATTCGCAATTCCAGCTGACTAATCAATCACAGCAACAAACTGTTACTACTACTAACTAACTAACCATTTGTTAACTATACTACTATTATCGTACGCGCGGAATTAGGAATGGCCCCGAAATTTTTTTTATTTTTTGCAGTGATCTTTGAGCAAGTATAAAGCCATAGTTTTTCTTTTTTTTAGATAAACTATTCTAGCTCCACTTTCTTTTCTCTTTTGTTTTTTATTACTTACCAGCTGGCTATTATTTTACAAAATGACAATAGAGACGATATCAAATAATGAAGGAATACGGCAGAGATCAGCCAGTGAAAGCACTCACACACATACTTATCTAGATCAATTAGACATCCCGCAAATAACCTTGAGGTCTACTATAGTCGGATTACTAATAGGTTCATTGGTCCTTATATCGAATTTTCAATTTGGTTTACAAACCGGATGGGTTTCAATGATGTCGTTACCAGCTGCCTTATTAGCATTTTCTATTTTCAAGTTATTACCAATATCCATTGCTAAGAATTTCACCGATGTTGAAAATGTATTTGTCCAGAGTATAGCTGTTGCAGTAGGAACAGGACCCCTATGTTATGGATTCATTGGCATAATCCCTGCAATGGAAAAGTTTATGACTAGTGAAGAAAGTGGTTTGGGTCGACCTTTGACTTTTGGGTTGGGCCAGTTAATGATTTGGTCATTGGGTCTCGGATTATTCGGGGTATTTTTTGCCATACCGTTGCGGAAACAAGTTATTGTAAAGGAAAAATTACCTTTCCCATCTGGCAGTGCAACCGCAACTTTAATTTCAGTGTTGCATGGAAGTGACATTTATCAAGATAAAGAGGAGATCAGTGAAAAGTTGGATATCGAAGAAGAAGAAGGGAGAGAAACAGGTAGTATTGCAACTGAACTGGAGAGTTTAACCCAACAATCGTCAAAATCCCAACTCATAACTACTACCAATATTCAAGATGATTATGATTCAAATATGAGATCATTAATAATCACATTTATAATATCAGCCACATACACCATACTTTCATTCTTCCTCCCTATTTTGAAAAAGATTCCTATTTTTGGCAATCATTTATCGGTCAATTATTTATGGAACTTCCAACCATCTCCGGCATATATAGGTCAAGGTATCATTATGGGGTTGCCAACAGTTTCCTATATGTTGTTTGGTGCTATCTTGGGTTGGGGTATATTAGCTCCATTGGCAAAGCATATGGAGTGGGCACCTGGAAGAATTGACGATTGGATAAATGGGGGACAAGGTTGGATCTTATGGATTAGCTTAACGGTAATGATAAGTGACTCCTTGGTGTCGTTTGTTGTGGTGAGCATCAAATCAATTAATAATGCATTAGATAATTTCAGACAAAGAAGAGATTTAGATCAATTTCTAGAATTGCAACAAAGTCAACAAAGTGAATACTTATTACAAGATCAAGAGGAAACTCGATCACTGACTTCATCCAACGAAAATCCTGAAAATAGTACTTACGATGGGAAGAGAACTCAAGAGGATTGCAAATATACAATGGAAGTACCAGAAAGACATTTAGTTTCAACTAAAACAACGGTGATCGGAATTGCTGTATCCACATTGCTTTGCATTATTTCTTTGAAACTAGTGTTTGGGAACATAGTTCCTATATATGCATCATTAGCAGCAATTATATTGGCAATGTTTTTCTCCATATTGGGAGTCAGAGCATTAGGTGAGACTGATTTAAACCCAGTGAGTGGAATTGGAAAATTATCACAATTGATTTTTGCATTAATAATACCAAGCAACCATCCAGCCAAGATTTTGATTAATTTGGTCGCTGGTGGAGTAGCTGAAGCAGGGGCTCAACAAGCAGGTGATCTTATGCAAGATTTGAAAACCGGACATTTAATTGGAGCATCGCCAAAAGCCCAATTTATTGCTCAGATATTGGGGACTCTTTATTCTGTTGGATTAAGCTCAATCATGTATAAAGTGTACAACAGTGTGTACAAGATACCAAGCGATATGTTTAGAATTCCAACTGCAGTGGTTTGGATTGATTGTTCAAGGCTAGTGACTGGTCAAGGATTACCTCCTCATATTCGTGAATTTGCGTTGGTTTTAGGAGTCATTTTTGGTATTATATCGTTATTAAAGAATACTGTGCCGCCCACTTCACTGTATCATAAATATTTGGTTTACTTGCCAAGTGGAGTAGCCGTTGGTGTAGGTATTTACAACACCCCAAATTTCACTTTGGCCAGGTTTATTGGTGGGTTGATTTGTTACAATTGGCAGAATATAGGTCCTAATGGTAAGATTGGTATGATTATATTCAGTAGTGGATTGGTGTTGGGCGAGGGACTTTTTAGTGGATTCACTATGCTTTTAACTAGTTTGGGTGTTAAGCATTGGTAAATAGAAACGTTTACATTAGAGTCTGATTTTTTTTTTTTAGTTTATAGTCTTTTAATACAAGACTTGCATTTGTAAAAGTTATGAATCATACTATCATGTAATACATTTATAGAAGGAATGACCTTCGTTGATCAAAAGTAAAAGTACATTAAAATACTATACAAATACTAGAATACAGATAATTGACTTGAATATACAAGCAGAGTAGCAAAAAAAAATATACAGTTTTCATTTCCTTTTTCTTTGGGGGGATGAGAATACCTGGTAAAACAACTAATCTGATGTTCCATCAGCTTAACGGGTATTTCTCTCTCTATCAGCATTGATTCGCTGGTTGATCAAATAAATGGCAGTTTGAATAGAATTCAAGGTTCCTGTTAGAGTTAACTTTCTGATATTAGTCATACCTTTGCCTCCACCTAACATCATCGATTGTCCCTTATCTGGTTCAATTTTAACATATGTACATGCACTAGTTTCTCTGATGTGTTTGATGTTGTTACCTCGTTTCCCAATAACAGACCCAATACTAGAGTTGGCAACAAAGACATCTTGATTATATTTATCTTGACCTGCTTGAATAGGTGGAGTTGTTATAACTTCACCAACTATCGTATTTCCAAACTCATCAGTGAACTGGTTCTGTGGAGGTATATTGACAGAAGGTTGCATACCAACAGGTGAGACAGCATTTGGGTTTGATGTTACTGGCGAACCAAAATGTTGAGGTTGAACTGCTGGTTGAAACATCATTGAGAAATTGTAAGGACTCTGTTGGTGTTGTGGTGGCTTACTAAATGGCGGCAATTTAGCTTGATAACCCATAGGATTGTTGTATGAATTACTAGGCGGTTGACGTTGTCTGCCTCCAAGACTTTGATCTGTTGGTTGATAGTTAGCAGGGTTGTACAACACAACTTTATGCTTCTTCAATACCTCCTTGTGTTCAAGCATAACTTGGGCAATATAATAAACAGCAATGTGAATAGCATCTCCAACACCCATAACAGATAAAACACGATCAGTAGAATATGGTAAAGCATTTTCTGCTGCTTTTAACTTGGCTGCTGAGTTTTCTTCAATTTCTCTGAATTTCAATCCCTGTTTCCCAATAATGAACCCAATCATAGGATGTGGTATTAATAGCTTTAAATTATATTGTTGTGAATTAATGCTTGCAGGCTCGTCCTCTGGTTCTTCCAAAATGACTCTGGTGATTAATCCAAAAGCTCTAGCAACATTCTCTGCTGGGCCTTTCACAGCAACAATTCTTTCAGGAACTCCTTTCAAATTCTCACTAACAGTAATTCTTACATTTGCCTTTTCTCTTAGATGATTGATTGTTTCTCCTTTTCTCCCAACAATCGTACTAGCTTCTTTGACTGGACAATACATTCTCAACTGAATAAATGTGGGATCATCTCTATCACGATGGTTAGATACTGGCTTAGATGAGGAAGATGAACCGGTGTTTTGGTCGTCTGCATGATCCAGCTCTGATGGTGCGTACGCTGGTTCAAGAGTTTCTTGTGTCTTGTTGGCGTCTTCATTCTGTTTATCCAACTCTTCAGATTCGGTCTCTAAATGACTTGTACTGTTGTTGGTAATAATGGGGGCTGTCTGTTGTAGTTCTTCCTCTTTATCCTGTAAATCTAATTGTTCGCTATCTAATGCGATTCTTTTGATCGATGATGAATTGATGGTATCATTGCCCGAATGACTGTTTGCCGATTGTTCATTGCCTTCATTATCATCTGCATCTTCATTTTTCCTCTTTAAAGTTGAAGTAATGTTATGATTTACAGTCTCAATTGGAGGTGTTAAAACTGGTTCATCTGGAGTATCCACATGAATGTTATTTGTATCGTTTCCGTCGTCTGACATATCGTACTTGGTGAGTATTAGTTTATGTTCCGCTTTTTATTTTGTTATTGAACGCTGCTAATTATTGTACTTTGTTTTTTGTTTTTTCTTCCTTTTGCTTCTTAGTAACTGTGAGAAGGCTTGAAATAATAAAAATTTTCGCTGGATTTACGTAAAGCTCATTTTTTTTTAAAGAATTTATCACTCCACACACTACTTTTTACTCCAATTGTGTGGTGTGTGTAAGTTGTCTTTTATTTTGAACATGACAATATTTGATAACAATAACTACACTATACAATCTATATAAAGTGATCCAAAGCAAAAACTATCCTTGTCGTAAGGTTCACTTCTGTAATAATTGTTGTTTTCGTATTTTTTCTTTCTCTTTAGCTTGCAAGTATAAATCGTCCCGCTTGGAATTCATTCTGTTTATAAAATCCTGTTTATCCAAGTAACCAGCCTTATTATGTATTTTCAATTCCTCATTAATATTCCTCTTATCAACAAAACTGGCCCAATCTAACCGTGATTTTTCTAGAGTAGACAACTTCATTTTTTTGCTATTACCATTTATAGATAAAAACCTATCAATCAAAGATGGTCGTTTAAGTTTGATACGTAGCTCCTTCGTTTCATTAGTTACGGGGTCAGTCCTAATAACCTTGACTTGAGATCGTCTATATGGGATATCCTCGTTCGAATTGTTAGAAGAAATGTTACTTGTCGAGTTTAAATACGCCTTGGCTTCTTGTGAGTTTTCATCAACATATTTTGTCTCTGTTATTAGCTTTCCAGCAAATGTATAATTGATTTGAATTTTGATTTGTTTCGGGCCCTGTAGTTCATTTTCCTCTATGTTCGACTGCTGTTTCTGTTGCTGTTGACTATTTGCGGTTTTTTCACTGTCAATATTTAGTTCTTCCAGATTGTCTATACTAGGACTCCCATTTTTCAAATTTTCAAATATTGAATTAACATCGATATTCGACTGATCCTTGACAAGTCCTGTTTTCGAATCAACTTCAAAATTTCCAATAAATCTAGACTGATTCAGTAGTTTTTCATGAAGTCTTTGAGATCTAGTTTTAACTTGTGATGTACTTGACTCAATTGTAGAATAGTCGGGTATTTTGGATGTTTTTCCATCTTTATATTGATCATTGTCTTCTTCCTCATCGCTGGAGACGCCACCTTCATTTTCGGCTTCGTTTTTCTTTTCGGGATCATAATCCTCGTCCTCTTCGTCATCCTCTTCACTATCAATATTATTTTTATTGCTTTCTATAGTATGATTCTTTTCAGATAATGCATTTTCCCCTGCCAGGTGTTCAGTACTCTTGTCTATGTTCTGTTTCGACATTGATGTACCCCTCTTGTTATGTTAAAGTTTATTTTAGATTTATAAAATGAATTCTTAAACCAATCTCTTTAAGTTGATATGAAACTCTTGGATAGACTAAAAATTAATGCAATTTTGATTGTATATAGAGTGGACTGGTTTTGAATATTATTTAGGAAAAGGAAAAATAAAAACAAAAAAAAAAGAGTTGCATAAAAAGTTCTCGGTCGTGCCAATTCACAGTAAGGCTCGGGGGACAGTTAGGCGTAAACGGAGGCTTTTCTCGTTCTTTTGCCACATTTCAATGCGGTACCAATCTTGATTTATAGAACGGCAATTTTGTAATATAACCGTTTACTATACTTCTTTGGTTTTGTTACTATGATTGACGTATCCTCGACCAATAAACAAGGACCATAGCTGGAAAAGGTCGCTTGCAAAATAGTCTTTAGAAGATTAATGTGTTATGTAAGAAACTGAGAGGTTATTTCAATTGGTGTATGTTTCTATCGGAGTCAAAACAACAACCCATCTTTTTTTGCCGTTTGGTTACACTGCTTCGGTTAGGTGTTTAGTTTTATTCTACAAGTTTATACGCCTTTTTTTTTTCTTCTTCTTTCCACCCAACATATAAATTCCCACTTTCCCAAATTTATATAAAACAGGAGAACAATTAAGTTTCGATTGTTTCTTTTAATTCATTTGAAACTTAAATTAACAACTCTGCCTTTGCTAATTCTATTCCCACCGTGAATACTCCCCCCACCCCAGCAATTTTATTTTTTGAAAAACAATGTCCGAGGTATCCAACAAATCCCAAGAGAATAAGGAATTATTCTACGCTGATACCGACGCTCCAATCGTCGTGTTATCTGCTTTAAAACATTTTGAGGCATTATCATCGAAGAATGCTAAAAAGTATGCTCATTATTTGTCAAGGGCATCCTTCGAAGGTACAAGGGCCGTGTTAAGATCTGTTTCCCCAGAAAGTGAACCAATTTTTGATATGATTTTAGGTATCCATGGTAAATTGGGAACTCCAAAGTCTGTTGAAGAGTATCAACAAAAATTGGCACCATTGACTAAGCAAGATGTTCAACATTATTTGGAGTATACCTTACAGTTTTTGGATAATGCTGGAAACTATAAATCATTTGGAGACAAAAAGTTTATCCCTCGTTTGGAATCAGAAACTTTCGATAAATTGATCAAAATTGTCGACGACGCTAAAGTTTCTGAATTATATAGCAAGGTCAAAGAAGCATTATTCAGCACAGAAAAGGGTTTGTTGGGCTATGCCGAAGCTGGCCACTTGTCCAATTACTACCCTAACAGTGAAACTATAACCAAACAAGAAATTGATTTGGTTAATCAGTTGCTTGCTGAAAATGGTATAATGCCAGAAAACACCAGAGTAGAGAAGAAGTCTGACTCGGAATTCATAGTTCATGTTGCATCTTCGGAGACTACTAACAAAACAACTTATTATCCAAAAGACAAATTGACATCAAAGGATGATAAAATCACTGTTACTTTCCAATTTGGTGACCATCACGAGCAGTTCCAAAAGATAGTTGAAAACTTAACCAAGGCCTTACCATATGTTGCTAATGAAACTCAAGAAAAGTTGCTTAAATACTACATTGAATCATTTTCAACTGGGTCAATGAATGCACACAAGCAATCACAGATTGAATGGGTCAAGGATTTAAAACCTGAAGTTGAGTCCAATATTGGTTTTATTGAAACTTATAGAGACCCATCGGGAGTTAGAGGAGAATGGGAAGGGTTAGTTGCCATGGTGAACCACGAAAGAACTGCCAAGTTTAGTAAGTTGGTTGAAAATGCCGGTACATTTATTAAGGAATTACCATGGGATAAAATATACGAAAAGGATACATTCACCCCACCTGATTTCACTTCTTTGGAAGTATTAACTTTTGCTGGTTCAGGAATACCAGCAGGTATCAATATTCCAAACTATGATGATGTTAGATTGAACTATGGATTCAAGAATGTTTCTCTTGGTAATGTGTTGTCTGCCAACCCAAAGAACCCTAAACAAAAGGAAGTTATCACCTTTATTGGTGATGATTTACAAGACGAATTCAAGAAATGGCGTGACGAAGCTTTTGAAGTCCAAGTTGGTTTGCACGAATTATTAGGTCATGGAACTGGGAAATTATTACAAGAAACCTCCCCAGGAAAATTTAATTTTGATAACAATGATGATAGAATCAAATCATGGTATGGACCAAATGATACTTGGAGTTCATTGTTTGGAACAACTTCTGGATCATACGAAGAATGTCGTGCTGAATTGGTTGCCTTATATTTGATTTTGAAAAAACCAGAGCAAGTATTCCCTATTTTTGATATTGAAAAGAAAGATGAACAAACCATAGTCAAATTCATTTCGGCATTATTGATGATCAGAGCTGGTTTAATTGGATTAGAATTCTGGGATCCTTCTTCTTCTAAATGGGGACAACCACACATGCAAGCTCGTTTTGCCATCATGAAACAATTGCATAAAGCCAATGTTTTTAAATTTGAATATTCAAACCCAGATTATTCTGATTTGGAAATTGTGGTTGATAAAACTAAATTGACTGACGGTACTGCTGTTGATGCTTTAGGTGAATTCTTATCCAATTTACATATTTTCAAGAGTACTGGTAATGTTAAACAAGGATTAGAGTATTACTTGAACAAATCTCAAGTTGATCCAGAATATAGCAGATTCAGGGATGCTGTGTTGAAACAAAAGAAACCAAGAAAGATGGTGATTCAAGCTAATACTTTTTTCAATGAAAGCACTGATGATATCGATGTTGTTGAATATGAGGAGAGTGAAATAGGTATGATTCAAAGTTATTACGATAGAAACGTTTAGAACTGAAGATATTGTTCATAATTAAAATGAGTATATGTTTTATGATTTTTGATAACCTCTACAGTAGAAACTGAGACCAGATTCATCTATGGGATCAATATGAATATATTATACTATCTGATTTACAAATTCAAGCTCCAACACCATAGAGTAGCAAGATAAGTCGACCATTATGTTAACGTGCTATATAATTCCTTTATCTACATCATTGTATCTCTGAGTATAAGTTATCAGTTAATTGGAAATGTAGTAAGAACTAACTCTCCATCTGACATTCACCTGACTTGTGGCTATTTATCAAGACACGTTATTTTCTTGAATAGTTATGATGAGACTTAAAACAAGGTTTCATCACCGATCCAAAAATTCTTTGGTAACTTTCCCAAAACTTATGACATGCATCAAAAACTTGGTTATTGCAGGTGATGTAGCTGGTAATATTATCCAATCCTATGACCAAATATTTGCGCTTGCTGTAGGGGCTGCGGGCGAGCTTCAAGAGCCCTGTTACCGTCTACTTGTTTCCAGGTGAATATAGACAAGTCCAATATCCACATCCCCACGAAACAGTAATGTTAGCTTTGGAAACAATGTGTACCTTGTTCCTTCTACCAGCCCTAACCTTAACTAAGGCACATCAGTGACAGCAACAATTTAACTAGTCTTGTGACCATATTGAAAGCTGGCCTGTCACACACTCTGGTTGGTAGACCAGAAGTTATACTGGCCACAGAGTTAGGCTAGACATTAGGTACCAATCATGTTGCCAGTGGTGAACCTGGGTGCAGCCATTACAATTGACTGCTACTCAACACCCTTGAGCCTCTTGTAGAGTGGGCCAGAGTACTAGCCCCGGCTACCGGT
>OKKB01000210.1_pt1 | contig 28294 bp, 13 predicted proteins | sample 1613931 | NCBI WGS metagenome assembly OKKB01 (sample SAMN04436893, study PRJEB24849) | human gut metagenome | biome: human gut; feature: NICU; material: stool | host: Homo sapiens | place: USA: Saint Louis, MO | collected 2012-02-08
TATAATTAATTCTATAATAGTTATAAATAAAATAAAAATAAAAATAAAAAAAAGAATAAAATGTCAAGTTAAAACTTCTCTCTTTAAGCAGTGGTATTTAACAAGTTTGGTAAATTTTCAATTGATTCAGAACCAAAAGCAATTTGATACGTAGCTTCAAATAATGGGAATTCTTCCAATTTATTAACATAAGTCAATAATTCATGAACTTCTTTAGCAGTAACTATACCTTGAGAACTTTGACCATTTAATAATTTCTTTTCGGCTTCTTCAGCAGAAACACCAGTTTCAGCCATATATCTACCAACTTTAACATTTCTACCACCAGCACAAGTAGTAATTAAATCAGCTACACCAGCAGATTCAGCAGTAAAAGTATCAGCTTGAGATTGTGGGAAAAATGTTTCAGAAAACTTAATTGTTTCTAATAATCCAACTCTCATAATGGCTGCTTTAGCATTATCACCCCAACCTAAACCTTCAACAAACCCCACGGCTAAGGCAACAATATTTTTCAAAGCTCCCGCCACAGAAACACCAGCAACATCTTCAATAACATTAACATGGAAATAAGGACGATGGAAACAAGCTTTTAATACTAATTTATCAATATCTTTACCGGCACCACGATAATCATTTGGTAATTTATAAGCCACAGTAGTTTCTGACCATTTACCACGAGCAATTTCTGGGGCTAAATTGGCTCCCAGTAAAGCTCCACATACTATTCCTAATTCTTCGGTAATATAAGTTGATAATAATTTACAACCATCTTTACTAACTTCTAAACCTTTCAAACAAGAAATGGCTCTAGTAGTTTTAGGTACATTACCTTTCAATTGTTTTAAAATCTTAGGTAAAAATTGATGAGGTAAATTGAAAATAATTAAATCGGCACCTTTAACGGCAGTAACAATATCTGGTTGAGCAATTAAATTATTAGGTAATTTAACCCCTGGTAAATATTTAATATTTTCATGGCGTTGATTTATGATTTGAGTCAAATTTTCACCATTAATTTTTTCTTCAAATACCCACATATTAACATAATGACTAAATAAATGTGGTCTAGCTAAAGCATTTTCAGCAACAATTTTAGCAATGGTAGTACCCCAATTACCTGATCCAACAACAGCAATTTTGAATGGTTTTTCAGGATTTAAAGATGATTCTGGATTAGGAGCAAATGTTGGGTTTTGTAATAAATATTGAGCAAATGAACTATCAGCATCATTGACTATTGGCAGTAAGATTTGTGTCAATTGAGTTAAACGGTTATTGGCAGTAGTATACATGGTGTGAAATGTGGTTGTAGTTATTGTGATATTGGTTTTTATGAGCAATTGATAAGAAGTGATCTGTTTAAATAATATACACGAATGGTAAAAATGTGGGGATTTTAAATTTTCAAACTAGACTTTGTTACTAGTAATAAATAATAATAAGTTAGTTCTTGAAATGGGATGAGGATGAGGAGTAGTATAATGTTCTATAGTACTTCCTTCAATAAAGTTCCTTATTATAAAATTTTTTGGGTGAAAAAAAAGAAACTGTAAAATTTTTTGTTGAGTTTATTGTCTTTATGCTTAAATAATGTAACCACACACAGACAATATAATAATAATAAAAAAACACCAAATCAATTATGAACAAGATGAACCAAAGCTTCATCATCATTTACAATCGAACCAATAAAATTTTATTTCTGTTCTATATTTATTTTTCCAACCAAAAAAAAGAAAAAGATATGCAATTAAAGATTGTATAGCCGCTAAACTAATGTATCCAACAGTGAGTAAGTGATAATATTTTCTTCTCTTTTCTCATTTTGTTCACTAAAACTCACTAGTAAATCCTTCTGTGTATCCTATATTACCAAATTGATAATCTTGATTATTCGTGATATTTCCATATCCGGTATTCATAGAAGAAAGCATCATAAGATCCATATTAGCTGAAGGGTGTTGGCTATTATGCGTGTAGGAAACACCAAATGTTTGTGAAGTAGGTGGAACAAAAGTGCCTATTGTTTGTTGTGGTAGTGGCATGCCATATTGAGCATAAGGTGATGATAATGAAGTATTGAGCAGTTGTGAAGCTACTGAGCTGGTATATGCACCTTGCAGTGGCTGTTGTTGTTGTTGTTGTTGCCACATTTGGTGTGGTTGCAAGTGTTGCATCGATTGGAAAGTCTTTTGTAACCTTACTTGTGGTTTAGCTGAAGATGGCAATTCATTGATATCTGGCATTGATGCTGAATGAATGGTGTCTCGTATACCAGGAATTGAAGTTGCTGCTGCACTCAAGTTCTGATTATTCAAATCCATATTAGGACTAGTAGTGTCCGTTGGGGTACCACCAATTGAGTTTAATGCTGGTTCTGAGTATTCAAACACTTCTTCAGTGGTCTTTGAGCTTGAAGCCAGTGCTCGTGGTGGTAACACCAACTTTGTAGTAGTAGTCAAAGCATCTTTGCATTCACTCACTTTAGCAAATTCCCAAAGTAAAACCAATTTGACTTTCAGTTTATTAACTTTACTAGCATCTTGTTCCTTTTTAACACTATCGGGGCTTGACTCGTAAAGTATTTGTTTAATGGTGACACCTTTGAAAGCAGCACTAAGACCACCTTCACTTTGATCCCCAAATGTACTGAAGAAGAACTTCCAAAATCCCGGTATAAATTCTCTGTCTTGATTCAACTGAATACCGTCTTCATCAAATTTCACAATCTCTTTACCATAGGAATATACACAAGTGAACAAGCTGTAAGTTCTAGAAGATGATATAATACTGGTATGTGTGGGTGATGCGTTTTCTGGTTCTTCGTACTTCAAAGCATAACTGGAACTAAACCCGTCGTCGATACTATATGATTCTGGCAACTGCGGGAGCAATATTTTCACCATGTTGTGAATGATTGGAATATGAGGACACGATTTAAAATCACTTAAACCAGGGAACCTACTGGAAATATTAGCATTGTCTTTCAATTTCAAACTTTTAACGTCATTGCCATTTTGCTGTATCGTCAAAACAATTGGATTCATACCGTATTGGTCATTAACAGACATGAAGAAATTGCTAAATTTTATTTTATTCAAAGGATTGCCCGAGTGTTTTCTTCTTATTCTCTTTGTGGCTGGGAGATGCATAGGCATTGAATCACTTTTTCTTTTCATCGAGTCACTAAACCCAAGTGACTTGTTCAAATTAATTTTCGAAAAAACATCTTCAAATTTCTTGGTTGATTCCAATTGTTCCTCGTGACTGTTGAAAATAGGACCATCGTTGATCAATTGGATTATATCGAGTTTTTGTCCTAAATTCTTAATCACTTGAATGTGAGAAGACACTTGCTTTCTTGTTCTGAATTTCCCGGTTTTGGCAAAAATGTAATCTGATATTAATTCATTTCTACCACAAGATCTACCGGCAATTTTTATTTTGTTCAAACCACTCTTTGGAATAAGTCTCAACACTTCTTCAAAAGCTTCTTCAACATCGTCTGACCAGATGTCAGTGTCTTGGACACGTGAATAAGCACCAGTAGGTACATGTGAAACTGGGTTGTTGTCATAGTGGCCAACAGCAGACACTGGATCATTGGAAATAACCCCAACGTTGCCGTTCTCATACATATTAGGTTGATGAAGTTGTTGTTGTTGTTGTTGCTGTGGTTGTTGTTGTTGTTGCTCATAAACATCATTTTGGCAATTATCGTCATTGCTATTGTCATCTCCTTGGTCGTACACATCATGGCGGATTCTCTTTTGGTTGAGACTAGATGGAGACAAAGTACCCAAAGTCTTTCTAATGGGAGTTCTTTGTTCATTTATTTGGCTTATAAAAAACCCTTCATCAGAAATGTCATCATTCAAAGCAAAATTGGTAGATCTTGGCATTTCCTTCCTTACCATCTTGGAAGATTCGTGTACCTGGTAAAGTTGCTTACCATTATTACCAATTGCAACATCAACAATTAATGGAAGCTTCTTGCCTTTCTTTTGTCCATCGGCATTTCTCACGGGAGTAGCACTAGGAGTAGCTTGCGACATCATAATTTAAAATAGTCAAAAAAAAAAGCGGTAAACTTAACGGATAATTTATAAAAGGGGAAAAAAAAAAACAACAACAAACAAACAAATGTGAGATTGCAAACAAAAATAGGAATTGACAGCAACCACGTGATAAGTTCGATAAAGGGTGTAATTAACAGTGATAGTTAGTTAGAAATAGAAATTGATACCACAGTCTATTCAAAATAATAGTATTGACAGTATCAATGAAAAAAAACAAAAATAATAAAAAACTAGCGGATACAAATTAAAACAAGCAGCAGCTAGATTGGAGTGGGAATCGTGTGAGTTGGTGTGAGGTATTAATAGTAAATATAAACTAATTGATGTGAATTGATTAAATTGAAAATAAATAAAAATCAAATTGGAAGAAATCACGGGGATATATCCATGTACTTATATATTATTTTCAAGAATTAAAATTAAGGGAAGTCAAGGTCCCTGTCTAATTCATATTTTGTATTTGATGTTGTTTGTATTTGAGGTGCATTTTTTTTTTTACTCTCTCTTTCTCTTTCTGTTTCTCTTTATTTTTTTTTTCTTTACTTCATTTAACTTATTCTGCTTCTTGGTTTTTGTCGCCTTTGTAAATTTCTACCTGACTAAGGCAATGAGAAATTGGGAACAAAACCAAACAAACAAAACACAAGTATACTAATCATGTTACAAAACACTTTTAGCCATATGCATATCACTTCTATTGCCCATTAATTCCCATTTTCTAAAAAAAGTAGTTTCAGTTTAAAAATAAAAAACCAAGTGATAAAATCCTTAGGCTGCATAATTGTTGAATTTGGTTATATTTTTTATTTCTGTTTAAAAACTTAACCACAAGACACAAAAACCCTACCCGAAAGTGTTTTTAAATGTGAAAGGTCTAAAAAGTGGTTTGTAGTATATGCACAGCTTTAAAATTTGAATTCAAAATTTGCAGAGGGTGGTTAGAATAGAAAAAAAAAACCTCCCTCATTCCATAAACACTAGAGTTAGACAGCAAATCCTTGGACTTTTTGTCCATTCCATTTCTCTTGCTATTATTGTCGGTTTTCTATTTTTATCAATGAGCCAATTAAATCATACGTCTGGTGAAAAAAAAAAAGGTATTGTTAGTATACTAATACCGACAATCTACATTTTTATACATTATAACCATGCGTTCACCCAATAAAGACAAAACACATTGAGGTATACAAATGGTTCCCACAATAAGGAAAATCAAAAAAAAAAACGTTTTGTTCAAATCTAACAAATATAATAAAATTTCAATTAATTAACAAAGTTATTTAGACGACCAAGTATATCGCCTGATTGTTAAAGCTATTAAAATTTGTTTGGTAGTGTAAAACAGATAAAAACATCCTATTGTACCTTAAAGGAACAACAGAAGAAGAAGAGTCTTGAAGAACCAGTGAAATACTTCGTGCGATTACCAAAAAAAAATTACTTACGAACTGGATACCATTTGTTGTGTAAGTTCTCTCTAATAACTACCCATAACCGTGTTCTAGTTAGGAGAACTCAAAAATGAGTTTTGCAATTTCTGGGCAGATTGCTGCATATTCGCGGGCTGAAAACTGTTATTTTTTAATTATTTTTTTATTTGTGTAATTAAGGTATTCCATGCGCTCATGTGCAATACCTAAATGCACATTTCCCAAATAATATCAGCAATTTATTTTTATGACAGGTCAAGTGTGTAGTAGTAGTAGTATTACTACTACCACTTTCGTCCTTTTTATTCCTGTATATGGTAATTCAGTCATTTATTAGTTCAAAATTAGTTTTAATCAAGTTCTTTTGTCAGTATATATAAAAGTGTATTAACTATAGTTATACTCATGTGAATATTAAACCCCTATATTTGATCAGCTGGGCAAATAGATGTATTCTGACTACTAGGAAAAAAAAAAGAAAGAAATTGTTGATGTAAGTGCTGTCATTTCTTGGTAAAAAAAAGAAATCTTTTGTGTCCAAAATTGCGTCACTCTGATCAGCACAATTCCGTAATCAACGAAATAAGCAATCATTGAGCAAACACAAGGTTTTTGGTGAAACTGGATATTGGGTTATCACTAAAATCTGCAGAACCAAATTTTGTATTTTCTAATTTCTTTTTTTTACTGGATTTTACAAATTTCCTGATAATTATGCTTTGGCCATGCATGTTTTCAACTACACATATGTGACTCATTGCTAACCAAATTTCCGGGGATGATTCATGAGTAAAGAAATGGAACACAAGTTTTCGGCGTAAAGGAATCACGAACAATTGACTTCTGCACACGACTCAACGTTGAGACCATTGTTTCTTGTTTTGTTCTTTCGTCTTCCAGTTGTGATTCATCCTTCTGTATTTCTTCTTTTGTGTGAAAAATACTTTGATGGTGACATTCTACATTGTTTTATTAATTCCAATTAATGAAGTTGATGAATGAAATTAGATATCAAATAGTCATCTTGACATCCATTTTACGGAGGAGCTTTTGTGGTGTTTTTTTTTTCTCGGACTCTTGTTTTGACAGAGTTAAACTTCAGTCAGCCTTTAGTGGATTTAGTTTTTCTATTGTAGCTAGATAAACAATACCAGTCTATACTGATTGGTGTTAGTTCAAACTAGGCCACATCATTGTATAAACCAATAGCAAACTCAGTCATTTTGCGCTTTATTATCTATGGATTGAACGTAGATGAAATTCTTACAACAACAGAACTTCAAGTGAAATTACGTGCAGTTTGGTCTTGGCCAGTTTACATTGTTTCCCAACGAATATAATTGTACTGTTTCTGTTTTTTTTAAAAAGTATTATGCAGCTTAATCCTAGCATTGTAATGAATTCGCGGGCATACGGGTAAATAACAATGCTATTTCTCGGGGATGGTTCTGTGTACTTTAACAAGAAATAAACTTGAAAATAATAGTTTCTTTTTTTTTTTTGAATTAACCGTTAATTCTGGGGTGAATTGAGTTTCCCTTTCAAATATAATGAAAGAGAAAATTAAATAAAGTCATCACATGTAATGCATTATCTGATTTCATCTTAAAAATTTAACTCCTATTTGAAAGCAACCAAAAGTGTTGCAAAATTTTTAATTACAATCGCCAGGCTGCATTCAGATCGAAAACAAATGCTATCTTCGATCTTAGTTGTCAAGATGATGATGTTCACACCTTGGGGTCAACATTCTTTACTCTAACTTTTCTATCAATCTACTTAAAATTGCACAAGATACCGCACAACGTCAGACCAGTTTGATAAGGATTATATCATATTGTTCTTCTGATTCAATTTGGTCAAAACGTGTTCTAATTCAGTTTTATCTGAAATACAAAAATATTCTAAACATTCCCTATCCTGGCTAGCTGGTCTACATTGTTTGTTAAAAACAATATGTTTGTAACTTCTAGAGTTTGATGTTTTCGGAGTTCCGTGAGATTTAGGGACCCAATAGATATTGTTGTTGATACCTGTCATTTGTTAACGGTCATAATGTAGTACAAAAAAATAAACCATATGATGAGGTAATACTTTTAAAAACAAAAATTCAAACTGAGTTTCTACTTTGTGTTATAGGTTTTCCTAAATTGAGTCTCTTGGCTTCTGCTTCTTTGTCATTACATCCAGTATGGTTACGGTTCTTGTAATTATACAATACTGGATTCAATTCAGAAAGAGGCGGTTCTGAACATGCATAATGCTCATCAAGAGAACGGTAAATGCAGACAAAAAAAGCAACAAATACGAATACATACACATATACATACATTGGCATCCTTCAGTGCTTGCTTTTCAAGGTTGAGATATTTTTGGTTTTAAAATTTAGTCACAATTAAGTGTAAATGTTGTAGAGAAAGTAGGATTGGTAGTAGTCAAATTTAAAACTTGTTGATTGTAAATCATTAGGTTGGTTGGTTGTGTACATCACTAGAAAATGGCATGCAGACACATTTTGCGCGTAATCTTGTCTCAGACATTTTGAACAGCAACTTTATTTTATTTGCGCTCTGTTGTTTTTAATGCATGACTCACAGTCAATTCTCGTTTTTATGTATAACTAAGTATGATTGTAGTCATGCAAAAACCGAAGAACTCCAAGTTTGGACTCTGTAGTTACTAGTGGTTTGGTCAAACTAAATTTGCTCTAGTGTTACACCGAATCAATGGTTCTTTCTCGCAGCCTTGACTGTCCTAAAAGACGTAGCTCTAAAATTATATCTATTGCTTGGTTCTTAACGTAGAGGACGCAGACGTATACTTTCTCTTTCAACTCTGACGTAATGTGACCTTTTAGTTGTTTTCAAAACCATTACTACTACTACTATTGGTAATGAGAACATTGTTTGAGTCACTCTCCTATTGGTAGTAAATCTTACACAAGAACTCACAGGTACTCGCTAAGAATTAACTTTTTTAGATTTAGACACAAGAAAAAATACCTAACCTGTTCAACAAAACCAAACCATTAATCAATGGGTTCAGTTGGTCACTTTCTTTTTCTTTTCCACGGCTATATACGTGAAAGGGCACGGCGTTTACAATTATAAACACGTATATGTAATTACTCCAAAATATTTCTGAACTCACTTCAACTGTTACTTGATCCTTATATGCATGTTATAAATTAACCAAGAAGTAAGAAATCAATATATTTATTAGGAAACTAACAAGAACATAATCGAAAAAAAGATTGATCACCTAGTTGTTTTAAGAATATCAAATGCTTATCAAGAACAATAACGAAGCATTCGGATGCAACTAATCACCTCGTAGAGCTACAACGTTCAAAACAAGCTTATGGTTTGTAGTCAAATGCACAATCAACCGTTGGTGATGTTGAAAAGAAATTATGAACTTCTGAAAACCCAAGAAAAATTCGTACAATGTCAAGAAAAAGCGTCTTCAGATTGAAACGCCTTCGTTAAAGTCATCAATAAAAAAAAATACAAAGAAATTTTCAGCCTCTGGCTACCATTGTTGTGATAATGCTGATGTAAATGGTACCAATCATCAAGGTAGCTTATACTTGCCAATATTACTCAATTTGGTTTGTTGGTGGATTTCACATTTCTTTTTTTTCTTCTAATATCAGTTTTGTGCCAATTTCAAATACGATCATCAACTTCAAGCCTACCACCAAAGCCACTGTAAATGTTTGAAGAATATCTATCGTGGTCACTTGGTACTTAACCAACCCAAGAAAAATAAAAGATGCAACAAAAACAAGAATTCCCAATATTAACAACACGAAAGCAACTTGAAATGTTGAAATTGATGCAAAATTTTTTATTTTTTTTTGTAAATTTTGCTGCCAATTCTAAAACAAATTTAGACTCTTTACGAAGTGAAACAGACTATGCTACCAACTTACTTATCATTGTTGTTACATTTTTTTATAGAAAGTACTACTACAACTACCTCTTCTGATATTTCACAAAACTCACTCTATCCAGGTCATCAATGAAAGGTCTAAACCATAACTGTTAACAATTATATGAGTCTATACCTCCACAATTTCAAATGCCAACAAAAAAGCCGCCTCTACCCTCCCTTCTTTTTTGTGGTTTTAAGAGTAATCCAATTCACTCCTTCCAATCATGCAATATACCAGAGTTTTGAAAATGATAATTCCATGATCAGCACAACAATAAAGCCCTTAAACCTTCTATTTTCATTCATCCCCATAAAAAATAACAGTGAACAAAATTTCTTGTTAGTTGTTCCCAAAGATAACACTGTGGCCCTACAATCAAACATTTTGTACTACCCGAGGTAAATAAACACGTTGTAAAATGTAACCACTAGTATATTTTTAAATCCTGTATATACTGAAATAATAAACAACAACACTTACGAGAAGAAAAGAAAAGTAGTTTGGTTCGGCGAAGTCACTCAACCATCAAAGCCCGTTTATATCATTACATCCTTTTAAAAAATAAAGTAAAATAGAATAAAATGCAAAGTTTATTTCCTTTGGTCTTTTGTCATCAGACAATGTTGATGGTTTGTTCATGGCATGATGATTATGAGTTCTTCCATTTCACTTTCCTAAAATGGAAACTGGAACGCATATAATTCTCCTAGTCTTGCAAAAATTTCTCTAACTCTTTTTGATTTTGAACAGATTCAATCTCATCATCGTCAATTTCACTGAGATCGTTCTCTTCCAAAATTGTACGATAATCAACAAGTTTCAAATCGGTATTTGTTCCAGCTGATCTAACATTGGGAAACGAAAGCGAGCTCTTTTGGTTCCCATCGTTTATAACATCCTTTTCAAATACTTGTAACGACGGTAATTCTTTACGAAATCCTGCAATCCAGTTTTTCATTTTTTTATACACAGCACTGCTAGGCTTGTTCTCTTGGAATATGTATTCTCGCAAATTTTCGACATCCTGCTCGAGCTGATCTATCGATTGGTACCCATATTGTGAATTCTTTCCCGAAATAGAATTTAAAGAAATAACAGCATCTGATTTGGGTTTGTAAGTTCGTAAAGTTTCATTGAAATCAAATTTATTATTTAGACGCATTATTGTCAACTCAATAAGTTGTTTCAAAGGAAAGTATACCAGATCAACAACATCAAAACTCACCAGATTTATTTCATGATTTGCTTCTTGTTCGTCTGTTAACATTTCACCCATAGAAATTAGTCTATCAATATCACTTACCAACGATTCAGCAAATTCTATTTTCTTTGTCAGTTCACAAGCATTGTTATTTTCAAGAGAGTTAGAATCATATAATATTGAGCTTGTTGCTATCAAATTATTGTTTTTGCGAATCAAAGATGCCCCTCGTTTCAGTTTCCTCTTCAAACACCAATATCGACACACTTCATCGGCAATTGACCTTAAATCTTGCAAAATCTCCATCTTGGTTCGATTGGGCAAAACCTTCAAATGCAATACCTCGTTCGTCGATTCCTCAGGTAAACTTATTTGATTTTCCACTTTCAACTGATATAGTATCTGGACTAGAACGTCGCTAAATAATTTAGGGGCAATTGGTGTGTTAGCTTCCGTGTTCCATTTGAAGATATTCAATTTATTTGCAGTTTCTCTATCTTTGCTCAATCGTGCATTCTCCTCATTCAATAACTTTGTATCGCGATAATACAACCTAGTTCTTCTTATACCATCTAGCACTTTGGTTTCATCAAACTCAGCGGGACTGTGTCTCTCACAGTACGACTTTAATGTCAATTTATTGCTTATTGCGCCTTTGATACCCTGCGTCATACTCATATACAACCCAGCACGTTTGGCACAAGTTACATGGTATGCTTGGAAACAACTTCGGTTACAACACTGAATACAAGCACCCACTCTCTGCTTGCATATATAGCAAGTCAATTTCCATCAGCTTTTTGGTATTCCTTCCATCCCTTCAATGGGTTCCATATAAATCGGATTGGCAAAATATAATTCATTAATCCACAATCCACAAATTACATGACTCCATAAGCTGTTATCCAATTGTTTGAACGCACCAGTCGTACTTGGACAAAATACACATTCTGTTGTTCGGTTTTTATTAATCATACATTTCCGACATAACCACTGACCTTCAGGAATAAATGCAACCCCATAACATTCCTGGTGCACTGCAATGTCACACCCATCACAAAAAACAATGGCATTGGCATTATCACAATCACTATCATTACAAATAGCACATTTTTGATCATAAATGGACCCAGGAACAATCCCATCATCATTTCCGTATTTGGCATTATTGTGACCTATAGTGAGCAATTTGTGGTTCGATCCAGGATCACTAGTACTGCTCCCCACATTCGTCGTAATGGAGTTCATTTTCAATTCTAATGCACACCATTGATTCTCCAAAGACGTCATCATGATTTCGAAAACTTCTGGTGTAATTTTAATAACATTTTCGGGCTGGTTGTTTCGATCTTGCAAAAACAAATAGTCCTGTTCATCCATATCATATTCCACTAGATTTTTCTTTTTCTCAATGAACTTTTCAATTGATGCCGTCGTTTCCCTAAGTGATGCATTGAGCTGGAATGGTCTAATGTATGTATCTGGATTTGGTTTGTTTGTTAACTTGGATGGGTTTTGAAATCCATACTCCGATAATTGCTTGCTGAATCGTAGGTTTGTGGGTGTTAAGCTCAACTGTGGGACTCGTCTATACGTAGGCGCTTTGAGTTCAGATAAGTTCACTGCATGACGTAAGTTGGAGGATTCCTCTGAATTAGTATTCCTATCGATGACAAATACAGGAAGTTGGCAAGTTTCATCAAGATCAGGGTATATTTCCTTGAAATCTGTCTCCTCCCTTGGTTTTAATGAAAAATCATACAGGTTTGCCAGTACCAGATTCATTTTTGTACAGGAATAATATGGTTTAGTAGTTTTTCATATATTGATCAAACTCGATATCAACAAAGAGTAGTTAGAATTGAAACAAACAAATCAGTCAAACTTGTTTATTGTGATTTTTTTTTTTGTCTTTTTTTTTTTTTGGTTTTACATAAAATTGTTTTTCAGTCGTCGCGCGTTACAAAAGTACTACATAGTCTTTATAATTTTTTCGTGGTTGGTTCATTGTCTCATAATGCAAAGCTTGTTCCTTGCCTCAAGGTATTCAACGGTAATGCTTTCTTTTGGCTACTATCCCACTTTAACAGCTCTTCAAAAATGTTGAGACCAGATCCATCTCTTGAAACTGAAGTAGAGTTTGCAGGTGATGAAAAAATTGATACACATTCGGGTGATGGGCATATTGCTCCATTTAATGTAGCATCTTTGTTCAAAGAGTCAAAACGCCCGCGTTCTAGTTTCTCATTTATGGAACTCGAATGTGATAAAGCTGGTGCTGACACCCCTCCTACCTTTTGAAGAATATTTTTGATTTGATCTCTTTGCAACGCTGACAAATTTGAAAACGATCTCTTAAGAGGCAGCAGTATTGTGATGGCTGGTTTGGTCAGATTTATTTTCAAAAATGAATGTTGGAGTAGCTGACTTGCAGTAAGTCTCTTTTGTGGGTCAACCTGTAAGCATGCTAATATAAAATCTTTGGCTTCTGAAGAAACATCGACCCAATACTCACTAGGCTCGAATAGGTATTTGCGGTTACGAATAGCATCTTTTGTTTCTTCGTCACCGTCACAGTCAAAAGGCATATATCCACATAGCATGAAATAAACACACACACCTAGTGCCCAAACATCGATGGGGAAATCGTACCCAATTTTGTAGTCCAACATTTCTGGTGCCATATAACTTAAAGTCCCTGCAACTTCATGCAATTTTTCCTGCGGCTGTAAAATTTTAGCGAGACCAAAATCACCTAATAAGATAGTATCTTGGTGTTTACTTTGGAAAAATACGTTTTCTGCTTTGATGTCATGATGAAGTATTTGGTGCTTGTGAAGAAACTCGACAGATTCCACCAATTGTCTTGTTATCGTGCGAGTGGTTTGCTCATTTAATTTTTCTTCTTCAGCTATCTTGTTCCATAAATCTCCGCCGCGAGCTAGATCTGTCACTAAATAGAAGCTCTCCTCAGTTTCAAAAAAATCTATGAGTGACAAAAGATGACTATGAGATAAAGAAATTCGATTTAAAACTTTAAATTCGTTTTTAAGCATATTCTCAAACCCATACATCAACCTCTTGGTGTATTTCTTTGCGGCATAGTGTCTTCCAGTAGATGTGTTTTTGCACTCAAATACAACAGAATATGATCCATCTCCCAAAGGCTTTTTGGATAAGATATAGGAAGTGTTGTTGGCAGTCGTTGTCTTGTTTCCAGTGGTTTCATCCCAAGGTGTAAACTTGCCTGTCTTGGTCATCGTGTGCTTGTTGATGAGAACAAGCGAAAACCCAAAATTAGGGGAAAATCTACATTTATATATGTATTTTTTTTTCTTCTTTGGTTGCTTTTTACTATACAATAAACGAAAAAAAAAAACAAGTTTTTCCGAGAAACTTATCTGGTCATGTCGGGGCACATAATATTTATTGGGGGGTTGCTACGGCGTTCTATTTAACTTTTCATGACGACCATAAATCTATTAAGATTCACAGAGTCTTTAACAAACAATCCTGAGAGTACCATAATGACAAATATGTTTTATGATAGGCATTTATAGGAGGCTGTTGGTTTCAACTGGAAAAACAAAAACACAATGCTCAAATCTCCATATCATCCGATTATTGTAACGTGCTTTGGGGGAAGAACACACCACCACCACAACTGCGCGGAGAACTATAACAAAGGAAATTTTTTCCGAAACCTTATAATTTTTTAGACTTCTGAATTAGGAAGAAAGCGAACACTGTAACGACATTAGTTAAATCTATATAAATTTTTTTTTTTTGGTGAGAGCTCATCACATTGCAAAATCAGGGAAGAGAAAAAAAATTAATTAAATAAATAAAGTACTAGTTTAAAGAATACTCTTTAACAATCATTACTCTGTTTTTACTGTGTCAGTCATGAGTTCTGGTTTAAATTTGTCCTCATTGAAGGATAAAATATTCAGTAAATTAAATTTACAGAAAGACAACCAAACCAAATCACAACAAAAATCAAAGAAAGCAAGTTCAAATGACAAAGAGATACAAAAAGATAAAAAGAAACCAGCAACACCAGCAAAAGCAAACGCCAAAAAAACTAAAGGAGTTGATGAAATATTGCGTCGTGAGGCATTAGCATTGGGTGCTACTGACGAAGATTTGAAGCTAGTAGAAGGTATCGAAAGTGACGATGACAAAAGTGAACAGGAATTTGACGACGACTCGAAATTGGACAAGAATTTTAGTGCTGATTTGAGTAAGTTCATGAAAGGGATAGGTTTGGGAGAAGAAGAAGCTATGGTAGTGAGTGAAGAAGAAGAAGAGGAAGTTCCCGAGCTAGTCGAAGGAGAAGAGGAGGAAGAAGAAAAAGTGTCAGAAGATGATGTTGTTGAGGAGGAGGAGGAGAGCATCAGCGAGAAAGAGAGTGAATCAGAAGACACTTCAGATTCTGAGTCTGAAAAAGAGGTTGTTGTTAAAGAGGCAAAAATTGATAACAAAAAGTCCAACCAGGACCCTGATAAGGTGACAGATCTTTCATCAGTGTCAAGTTCCAAGTTGATTGTTCCTAATAGAACAGATTGGTTTAATATTGTCGAAGTCCCAGCAGAAACACCAGAAAAATTGGACAGATTTGCCAGAGAAAGATTATTGGAAAGGGCACAAAAAACCATCGAAAAGGATAATAAAACTTACTTGGAAGAATTTGCCTCAAACACTTCACAAAAGAAGTTCTTGTCTCAAATCTTGTCTGATGGTACTTTGAATGATAAAATTTCAGCATTGACATTATTGATTCAGGAAGCACCTTTACATAACTTGAAAGCTTTGGATACCTTATTGGCATATTGTGACAAAAAATCAAGAACAGCTGCTTTGCAATCTATTGTTGCATTAAAGGATTTGTTTGTTAATAGTTTGTTACCTGATCGTAAGCTATTTGCGTTTGACAAACAACCATTAAGAAAAGATGATAGCGATATTCAGTTGGCCATATATTATTTTGAAGATCACTTGAAAAAAGTGTACTTCAAATTAATCCAGATATTGGAAAAGTTATCTCACGACCCTATAGTACATGTGAGAATGACAGTTGTGAATCATATTTTTGACTTGTTAGGTGCTAAGCCGGAACAAGAAGTTAATTTGTTAAAGTTGGGTGTGAACAAATTAGGTGATATTGATAATAAAGTGTCTGCCAAGGCTTCCTATTTGATTTTACAGTTGGAGCAAGCCCATCCAGCTATGAAACAAATTATCACCGATGCTGTTATTGATGTTATTTTCCAAAGCAATAATGACGACCACGCCAAATACTATGGTGTCACAACCTTAAATCAAACCATTTTAACCCGAAAGGAACATGAGTTAGCCAATTCTTTGGTGAAGACCTACTTTGCCTTATTTGAAAAAATTTTGGTGGAAAGTGATGGATACAATAAAGACACTAAAGACGATAAATCTATTGGTGACTCCAAAAAGGGTAGAAAGAATAATCGTAAGAACTTCAAGAAAGGTAAGAAAGGAGGTAAGTCCGTTAAAATTGAAGAGAAGACTGAACAAGAACTCGTTGAAGAAAAGAATGCTAAATTTTTCTCAGCCTTACTTACCGGGTTGAACCGTGCATTCCCATTTTCAAAATTGCCCAACGAAATCTTCCAAAGCCATTTGGACACTTTGTTTAAAATCACACACAGTAGTAATTTTAACACTTCGATTCAAGCATTGGTTTTGATTAATCATATAGTGTCTGAACAAGGTTTAAATTCTGATAGATACTACAGAACATTGTATGAATCATTATTGGATCCTAGATTGGCTAATTCGTCGAAACAAGGAATTTACTTGAATTTACTATTTAAATCATTGAAAAACGACATTGCTAATATACCAAGAGTATTGGCATTTGTGAAAAGAATGTTGCAAATATGTTCACATTGGTTGAATGTTGGTGCTGTTGCAGGTATGTTATACTTAATGATGGAGTTATCGAAAACAATCCCTGAAATTTCTGATTTATTAGTAGAATTTGCTTCCAGACCAGACGATACAGAAGAATCATCAGAGAAGGATACCGAAGAAGTTGATAAAACCAAGGATGAAAACAAAGACATAGAGTATGACCCAAGAAAACGTGATCCTAAATTTGCTAATGCCAATAGATCTTCTTTATGGGAAATACACCAATTCTTAAATCATTATCACCCAACAATCGCTATTTATGCATCTTCGTTCTTGGATGGAACAGAACAAGTTAAACCAGATTTGGGTTTATACACCTTATCCCATTTCTTGGATCGTTTTGTTTATAAAAATGCTAAACAAAAACCACAAACAAAAGGTTCATCTATTATGCAGCCTTTGGGTGGTGCTCATACAGGATCTTTGTTGGTCCGATCTACTAATCTTGTCGATACCACAGTTCCCGTGAATACTGAAAACTGGCTTGGTAAGAAGATTGAAGATATCAAACCAGATGAAAAATTTTTCCATCAATACTTCAGTACTAAAGTTAACAAATTAAAGACCAAGAAAGATGATAAGAAATCAAAGGAAGAAGGTGATAATGATGATGACGAGGAAGACGATAATGAAATGGATGACGACGAAGTCTGGAAAGCTTTGGTTAAATCGCGTCCAGAGGTAGAGGATGCTTCCGAAGATGACTTTTCAGATTTTGATGAAGAAGATTTTGCTGACATGGATAGTGAAGAAGAGAATGAAGAAGATGCGAACGAAGAAAAAGAGGATGTGGAAGGTGAATTTAGTGATGCTAAACTTGAAGCAGAACTTGATGGTGACGATGATGAAGAATTAGATCAAGATGATTTTGATGATGATGAAAAGGCCATGTTTGCAATTAACGATGAAGATGAGTTTGAAGATGACGAAATAGAGTTGAAGATGTTGGGAGATGACGACGATGATGAAGAAGAAGAATCTGAAGAAGAAGAAGAGGAAACGAAAAAACGTGCAAGAGAAAATGATTCACATTCAAAGAAAAAGTCAAAGAAACAGAGAGTGAAAGATTTACCAATATTTGCTTCTGCTGAAGATTATGCAGAATATTTGGACTCTGACAATGAATAAATAGATATTGTATAATATAAGATCTAAGTTTTGAGACTATCGCTACTGGAGAGTATGCATGACAAAAGTCAACTAATCTAATAAATAAATAAATAAATAAATAACACATATACACAACTAAATTAGACTATAACGTTCATTTCTTCTTAATGTAATCGTTATAAACCCCCTTGAACACCTTGGCCATAGAATGCCTTCCGGTATAAAATGGAATCACACCGATTACAATCAATGTCACGTACAACCAGATTAATCCGACAGTGACATAGCCTTTAAAGTAGGTAGGGGTAAAGATCCAGTCTCTGTAAACAGACATTGGCCATATAAGCCAAGTTATCAATAAAATAAAAATTGCAGCACCAGTAGCAATTTTAATCCAAAAATCTAATTCTTTTTCTGTCAACTTAGTAGGATGCTCTTGTTGCTCCAAGGACGAGTTTCGATCGGAGTCAACGTTGACTTCAACCTGATCATTTTTTTCAACCTTTTCTCTATCAGTTTCCGATACTTGTTCATCTTGAGATGAGTCGTCACTTTTGACTAACAAATCGGCTTTTTTCAATTGATCCCAGTCAAATTTTTTTGGTTTGATAAGTGAAATGATAATACTCAACACACCTGGCAACAACAATGCAGTTAAAGAACTGTACAAAGCAGGTAACTGACCACCAGTTGATGCAATAGTGACCTCTCCATAGAAATGGTAAGCAGTTGACAACCATACTGCTAACCCAGCAGCAAAACCTGCTAGTGGGGAAATAAAAGCAGCCCAAAAAGTTTGTCTATCCCAAGTCACTGTCAATATAATAGGGATCACACCAGGGCAAATAAGAATAGGATAAAAGTAAGTATACCAGGTCATATTGATTCCAACATAATGTAACATAATACTGAATCCAGCAATACCAAACCCAAAGACAATACAAGTAATATGAGACACTCTGATCATAGATTTATTTTGAGCATCCGGTTTAAAGTATCTTTTGTAGATGTCAAATGTAACAATTGAAGACACAGAAACCATTTGAGCAGAAACCGTCGATGTAACAGCTAAATAAAAAATCAAAAGCAAGGCACCAACACCTCCGTTTCCTATTGTTGCTTTCAACACATAGGGCAACACAAATCCAGAATCCACTTCGTATTGATTCATTTTACGAGGATAGGTGGGGAACGAAGGATCAGTTTCCAAGAAGTGCAGTGACCCACCAATGATTGCACTTAATGGCCAAACATTCGAACATATAAGGAAGGCGGTGATAAGATACGATGGAACTGTGCTTCGTGGACGTGCAGAAAATGTCTTTTGCCAAAAGGATGAGTCCATAATGGATAACCCAAAGTTACCTGCAGTTAAAATTAAACCAAAAATTGCTGCACCTTGGGATTTACCAGTGAGAATTGAACCATCGTAGTTACCTTCGATATGTTTGGTTGCACTTACTTTAAGCAATTTGTCATACAAACCATTTAGCCCACCAACTTGTTCAGACGTCAAAACTGAAGTGTTCAAATAGCACAAGATAATTAGCAAAATGGAACTGTGCACGAAATCGGTAAGAAATGTTGCCTTCAATCCACCTACCACAGTATACAACAAGACACCAAAGGGAATCAACAAGGTAGAAGCAACAATATGAAGATTACCTGCAATAATTGAAATACCTGATGCACATGCCAAAATCATTGCCAGGCAAGAACAAATGTTACAAATCAATGATAATGTCAAGTAAAGCAAGTGTGCTGACTTGCCGTATCTCAATTCGATTGCCTCTAACGATGTATGTGCTGTTGGGATTTTCTTTTTGGCGTGAATCCCGATAACACTCATAACCGCAATTTGAATTGCGAGGCCAGCACCGTAGTAATACCCAGCCTGTATACCATAATTGTAGGTCATCAGCGAAACAAGCAAGAATTCAGTACTCCAACTCCAACTTGAATAAACAGCAGAGGCAGAAAGGAAAGTACCCACTGATCTATTTGCAACTGCAAAGGTTTCTGTACTGTTTGCGTTTTCATGAAGATATCTTTGCAACAAAAAGGTGGTCAAAATCATACCACCTGCGAATAAGGCACCAACACCCACTAAAACCCCATAGCCTGCTGCTTGGTCTAATAAATGTACTGCACTCTCTGACATTTGAAATCTCTCTTATACTCCTAGTTAAGGTCCTTATGTATAAACGCTGTCAGTTGCAAAAAGATACAATTTGAGTTAAAATAACTGCTCGATTTATTTGTAGAGAGATCATAGTTGGGGTATTTATAGAACTTTTAAAAGCTATCTTGAATCTAGGTAATTGTCATTCCTTTACAACAAACTTATTAATTCACATTTTACCTTCTCGGCTCACAGGAGTACCACCCGAAACCAGTGTCACAACAAAGTGTTGTAGATAAAGATGCAAACAATAAAAATCTAGTTTCTTCAAACTGTGGCACTGTGAAAAGATTGCGTAGATTCCTGCTTTTTTTTTCAACTTCCCTCAGTGAGCTTTGTATGGCTTGTTAATACTAAAATTCTTGTGCATCCAATCGCAATATCTCCTACGCTAATGTGCAAATTAATAATAATTGTCCTGTTTCCATTATTTTCGTCATATCTAGTGTGGCATTTTCTTTTTAAAGCAACTAATTGAACAATTTTTAAACCATCATTTAGTCAATTACCGTATATGCAAGGTGACATCTTGAGACTGTTAGCATTGGTTCAGCATAAAAAAACAATTCAGTTGTAGATTTCTCGAAGTAATTTAGTAATGCATAATACTTGCTAGACGTTGTACAATGATTATTTTTAACAACTATATTATTGGTGAATACACCAGACCACATGGTCTTGCAGGAAGAAAAGACCCATTTCTCTCGTATACTGAAAAACTTTTGCACTGTGATAAAGAAGTTTTCAGGGTTGGTATGAAGTGTCACAACAATTCACTATAGCATAGATACTATTCGCACACGCAATAAGATTAGTGAACATCTCTTCCAAAGATTTAATGAAAACTGAACCTGAACGTAACATCAATTTTATCTTTCGACACTAGATACGATAAATTTATAATGCATGAAATTAATCAGTTCTTTTCTTCGATAAACCCATTATACTACATCAATTTACAAACACCGACTATCATCATATACAAATAAATCATGTATTATGTTGATAAAGATAAATTATTAAAACTAAAAGAATATAAGAAAAGAAAAGAAGAGAAATAATAACCGAAAACCCTATACCATAAAGAAGTAAAACTAATATCACACAAACTAAGACTTAATCTAGTAATAGATTGCTTACATTCTGTTTATATTGCACAGTTCCCGTACACTTGCCAGCTTCAATATGGTTTTCTAACCATTCAGAGTTGTTGTCAAAATATTGGAAACAGCCAGCACATCTTCCACTAAAACTATTTCTCTGACTTGCCTTTACACCAGCAGGATATATAAAATGAAGGGCTCTTAAATGAACTTTGAAAGTGTCCCTCCGACTGAATCCACCTGTTGGATGACATTTACTTCCATGAACACCATGGTTATCGAAAAATGGACATTCAAATGCCTTACTCGTAGAATGCTTTTTCAAATGTCTCGTGAGGTATCCTTTAACTTTGAAAGAAGCATCACAAGATGGACAATCAAATCTATTCTCAACTGTCCCATTTTTAGTTGTGGTGATTTTTTTAACATCAATATTGTTTGTTTTAGTAGTAGTGGTAATGACTATAGGTTCGTCAACATTTGAAAATACTGGTTGCTTTTTCTTGGTGTATTTTCTCTTGGTGGTAGGAGATACAGGTGAATCGCCGTTTGATGTAACTGAAGAACTGCTTGATGGTATAAGTTGTGGTACGTAAGAAGAAGAAGAAGAATCTGATGATGCTGGTGGTGAAATTGAATCGTGTTTTCTTTTTCTTGATGTGTGAGTTCTTGGTGGTTGCGGTGGTGGTACAAACTCGTCATCTAATGGTTCAATAGAAGAAACTGTTGAAACAGAGCCAGAGAAATAAGACTCGACATCATCTGAGGAGACCTCATGTGGGGGTAAAACAAGTGGTGTAGCAAAGTCTTCAAAATATGGCGTTTCGATATTTAATTGGTGTTGGTGGAATGGCGGTGGTTGTCTGGTGATCATATCAAATATATCAATGTGTTCAGAGCCCTTGTTGCTCTTGAAAAACTCATCTGCTGAAGATGGCGCATGCACCTGTGGTGGGTCGAAAATGTCAATTAACTGAATCAAGTTAAATTGGCCATAAGTGTCTTTGGAAGGATGGTTAAAAAGCTCAATTTGATCTGATTCACCAAAGCCTAAATCCAAATCATCTGCTGCACAATTCACAGGGAAAATCCTTTGCTGTTTCACATTGTTGATATTCTTAATCTTTTGTATTGGTGGGAATAATTCTTGATATCTTTGTGTCCCATAAATCAATCTGTGTAAAAACCTGACTACATGGAACTGGAAGTTGCCAAGACTCGTCGTGGTAAAAGGTTCATATCTTTTTCCTTTATTTGGTGATATGGTGTATAAACTTTTGTTTGATGTGTGGTGGATTAAACCTATGGAAAGTATCAACATAGTTATAGAATTGGTTCTTTAATATGAATACCACTAAATATTATAAAGTGGGGGATCTCAAGAAGAAAAAAAAGCACCGAAAATTTTGCGTTGAAAGCTTATGACTGATGCAAATGAACAAAAAAAATAAAGGGAAACAAAAATCTGTTTTGAATCGATAATACTAAGAACCTGTCCCTGTATTTGATATATAATAACGATTAAACAACTTCAAGTCACACCAAAACTGAATATTGAATGAGTTTTCTTTTTGATAAATATAAAGTAAAACAAAAGAACAGTAACAAATCTTTTGTAAATAAAACTGAAATCCTAAAAAAAAAAAATTTGAAGGGAAAATACAACTAAGTAAATACTAAAAAAAAATTATTGGATTTTATCTCTCTTGAGAGGGGATACAAGTAATGAGGAACTAAAACCGACTGATGATTTAGTTCGTAGAGTAAATATATATCAGGAAGACAACAGCGCTTAATTGGCTTTCCATTTTCCCTTATCTTTTCATTTTAATTTAATAATTGTATTGTTTTTCCATCGGCGTTATTTTTTGTGCGGTTGATATCTCATTTCACACACCTTCTCGCAAATTTTGTGCCGTATGAAATTTGTCTATATGCCGGATTTTTATCATTTGTATTGGCTTACTACTGTTTCTTTTTTGCGTTGAGAGCTTTCAAGTTTCATTAGTAAGTTGAGTTAATCATTGGTTAAGATGATTTAACTTTAGAGTGCCACCACAGTTATTAATAATTCATCTCAACTCTTATTTTGTTTTTTGAAAACTTTTTTTTCGGTACATTTTCCACGTCTCATAGTTGTTAAAAATGTAAATCCAGAGTGGAGCATATTTCCACCAGGATCAAACTTCAAAAGTTTAGTTATTTTGACAGTATTCCTGACAGATAATTTCTTGTCAAAAAATAGATCCCCTCCGTTTGACAAATTAATCAGTGGGTAATCTCGGTATCATTGGTTTGAAAGTGGTGTAGATTTCCCTAAGTGGTAGTAAAAAAAAATTAATATTGATGTTCGGATGTTAATTTGCATCATTTGAGTCTTTAGCACGCAATACATAATCTTTGGGAAGAGGAAGTGAGAAAAATCAAAGTTTTGTTTGTTTGTTGCTTGATTTACTATCTCTACTAAACTCTATAGTTAATTTCCACTGGTTTACCAAACAATAGAATAAGATATGGTCAAAAAAATAAGGTAAAAAGGAAAATGAGAAAGGCGATTGGCTAACTGAATTCTGCAATGCTACACCAGTGCTGTATTGATGTTATGATTGAAGCACCAGTTTAATCAGCAAAGTATATTGAGATTTTCCGAGGTTGCTCTCTTTTTCCGCTCCTGTAAGTTGGTGTAAAAGAGGAGAAAAGATGCGTGAGATCAATCGTCATCACTTCGATAGGACTAATATCTTGAGGCGGGAGCACGTCAGCCTTTGTCTGAGTAAACAACGCAAGTCTGTTAAACTAGTATTGCAATGGTTGTCACAATCCATTTCCTGCACCTTCTCTCCTCTTCCTTTTCTTTTCATTTCCTTATTGTATTTGCAAATGATAATGCTTATCGTGCCAGATTTATACTCACAGCCTGGTCACTCATTTATCAATTGTTTATCTTGCATATTTCTTTCTTTGTGCTGAAACCATTGAACAGATAATTAATTTTTTTGTTTAAGATTTCATAAAGTAAAAAGCTTCAATTTTTTCAATTGTTGATTGACAATATCAGCAACTCCATACTATTCGTTATTCCATATCCTATTTTTTAACTTTTTAGGGACAATCATAAAACCCATCTGTTTTGTATTTTACGGTACGAAATTCGGGTTTTTTTTTTAGGTTTTTTTAATCACATCTACCGACCATGAAAACGCCGTACGAAATCTGTGGTGTCAAATTTTATTCAATTTTTTTTCCCCATAAACAAATACATTGACACATAACCAAAGAATAATAGCAAGACAAAACTAACCGATGTCAACGTCATGAGCACATGCCAATTGACAACAACAACACTAAAAAGGTACCTGTCAGTGTGCAATTTGAAGTTTTCACCAATTATTCCTTCTGAGGAACTTTTCGGAAAACGAATATTCAATAACCTTGATAATTAGACTTCCAACCCACTTATAAACCCATCGCATCAATGGAAGAAATGCGACAAATATTAACTACAGATCTTTCTAGTTACTTACTTACTAATTATGCGCTTGTTTGCCAAGGCTGTGAACATTATTCTTTACTCCAAAGTTTGAAGAGGGTCTTAATATTTAGTGTTTGTTTATTGTTTGTATGTGGCACAAGCAAAAGTTTCCTTACTATCTGTTGATCCCATTGGAATAAAGTACGAAGGAATTGTCAAGTCCAACATTTAACTTTTGCTTAGTACAAAGCCAGTATATTCAATTGTTCGAATTTTGCGACGCATTGTTTGTTCTTGGAATCAAGACAATTTAGAATCTACTATACGGCCTTTTTTGTTTGATAGGAAGATAAATATATCTCTGGCAAAAGTATCACCTTATGGAATTCAGCCTTCTAATTACTAAATGTATAATAATGGCTAAGAAAAGAAAATAACTAACGATATTTCGAGTCATCAGTACGGAATAATTATCAAAGCCCTATCAAATATAAAGTACGAGATGTCAAAAAAAAAGAAATGTGTGTCAAAATAAGGTTATTGTTAAAGATTTCATAAATTAAGGTTCGTAATTATGATGGACGGCTCTTGTTTTTAAGCAAACACTTTTTGATTCGAACATACAACTGTTAATTGCTGTGCCAAATATTGTCGCAAAAAGTTGTTCAAGTTTGTAATGTTTATGGTTCTCCAACTCCGTTGATTTCGTAAACCTTCTCCTCTCTCGTCCTCTAATAGCTTTTAAATCTTATAAAATGTTGCTTATACCCTTTAGTTTAAAATCAACCAAGGATTAATTAAAAGCCGCCCCCAAATAATAAGTTTAAAGTTTCAAACGATATCAATTATTCAAAAATATTTCGTAATTTGCATTGAATATAAGCCAGGATTAAGGGAATTATTGTTCACAAGGTATACACGTGTTGGAAAAAATTACCTTATTGCAAACTACATCCTTTAACATGTACTCCTTTTGAAATATGTATTCACCTAATCAAAAGACCCGGATGCGGTTTCACTTTCTCAATATTGCCATTGAATACTTTCCATTTTGACACTGACTGTGATACCATTAGGTAATCGTGGAACATTTTTGTGTCACAGACACGTCTGCATGTTCGTGCAATCCTCAATATAACAAATGACGTGCACAGTTGCCCAAAATGTGCTGGCTCATTTCTAACAAAGAAGACGAGAATTTTGTTGTTCACGATTTTCCACCAACCTTTCGAAAACTCGACAACAGAGAAAAAATTTTCTACTCTTCCTTTGGTACATTTTTCTTCTTGACAACCTTAAAAACTAAGAATCCAAAACCAATTAATCAATTAAATAAATCAAATTAAAAATGTCTGCCTCATTAGATAAATCATTAGATGACATTATTTCATCAAACAAGAAAACTTTTAAATCCAAAAGACCAGGTGCTAAATTTGGCGCTAAAGGTGGCAACCGTGTTGGTAAGAAAATTGGTGGTACTAATAATAACAAAAAACCAATAGCCAAATTCAACAAACCTGCTGCTGCTGTTGCTGCTGCCGTTCCTGCTATTGATTTGAGTTACGCTACTAAAGTTAATGTTTCTGGTTTACCAAAGGACTTGAAACACGATAACATTAAGGTATGTTTTTCAAACTGAAAATCTGGAATTTTCAGTAAATTGGGAGAGATGGGAAAAATTTTGTTTTAATGGGTATAAAGAAATATGAGAACAACTTATGGGCTTTCAGGGACTGGTCATGGTTCCATCGTTGTGTTTAAACTTTGATATTGAATGGCGATTTACTCGTGTCATACATCTTTGTTTATTCCATTTTGACGTGGTTCTTTTTAAAAGCCAATGTTTCTATTATTGTTCATGCATAGGATGTTGATCATTAGCTGGTATAATGATTGGTGGTTTGCTTTTCATTTGGGAGAAGCTCAAACATGTATTTTGTGTTGAATCTTTGATGATAACAACAACTACTTTGTTTTTGACACTTGCATGTCGCTTAAATTAATTTGTTCAAACTACTATGATTTCGAAATACAATTGAATCATCGAACAAACGGTTTCCACTACTTGTGTTTTTTTTTCATGTTGCATTTAACCTTAACATACAATTTGCTTGGAACTCAGTCGGTCATTCCAATTAAGTTTGTGAGTGACTGTGTTTTTTCTTATTATTGATTTATTGGAGGCAGACAATAATTTCTTATTTCTATTCCTGAGTTTTTCCATTCAAATGTTTTGGCAGTGACAGACAGAGAATGTCCAGGCTAAATGGCTAGCAAGACAACAAGAGTCGTATTCTTAAAGTAAAAAATTCACAGTAGTAGGATCCAAGCGACGCCTTTCATCCTTGAACATAGCAACCGCAACCAGTCCCAAAAGACAATCCATAATGATTTTCAGAATTTGTTGTTTCATCATATTTTTCTTTTTGCGCCTTGCAAATTTTTTCCTTGTATTATTATTAACTTTTTTACGAATTTAACGAATCTTATAGAAACTAACCAAATTTTTTTTTTTACAATAGGAATTTTTTCAATCACAAATTGGTGGTGTGCAAACTGTGGCCTTGAGTTATAATGAAAAAGGTCAATTCAAAGGTTTTGCTACTATTGTTTTCAAATCCAGTAAATTTGCAACTGCTGCAGTTGATAAATACAATGGTGCTTCCATTGATGGAGGTGCTGCCAAATTAAGATTAGAATTAATTATTGATACTAGTAAGAAACCATTGGCTGCCAGAATTGCTCCAAATGCAAAGGCTGCCGCCGCTGCTAAAACCGCTGGTGGTAAGAAGATTGCTGCTGCTAAAAATGCTCTTAATAAAAAGAAGGCTGGTCCTGGCAACAAAAACAACAATAAGCAAAAGAAACCAAAACAAAAGAAGAAGACTATTGAAGAATTAGACCAAGAAATGGCTGATTATTTCGAAAATTAGATCAAGCACTTACCAAGATAAGGGATATTTAGTGTATGTGTGTGTGTCTCTGTGTGTCTCTGTGTGTCTCTGTGATTTCTCCGATTTACTATGTTTTACCATGTATTATTTTTGTTTTTTTTTTGTTTATTGAAAAGTGTTATTCTGAAGCTCAAGTAGGTGTTAAGTTCCATAGTATTGAATGTAATTATTATTAAAGTTGTTAATGTTCGTTGTTTCTTTCTCTTTTTTTTTGTTGTTTTGTATCTAATTGACACAGCCGCTCTATGAGGCGGATGATGGTGTATAATGATGCAAATGTCAAAGTCAGACTCATTTTAAAGTTATTTGGTATAACTTTTGGGGGTTTTATGCTTGTGCTTTGAGTATTTGAAAATAAAAAAGACATATAATACTCGGATCATCCACAGTATAAGTCAATCAATATGAAGACAATAGGGAAAGAAACAATTGGAGATACACAACGAGAGTTGAGAGATTTAAAGATATATTTAGTCGTGTGCTGTTGGTCAATGATGAAACACAAATGTCAAATAAATATAAAATAAGAAATGAAGCAAAAACGGATCTGACAATTGAGATGGATTAATTATTATTGTTTCTCCAATAAGGCTATAATAGTATTGAGTTATCCAAGAGAGTAGTGAGTTGTTGATTATAGAAGTATACTCTGTACTATAAGTTATTTTACTGTGATATACGTGAAATATAACATTCTTTTTCATCATGGTAAGGAATTTATGTTCTTTGTAACACTAAATTGAAAAGAAGAATTTTTTATTTTTTTTTTCAAGACAATTTTGTTAAACAATACACGCACTAACACTTAAACACACGCCCATAGTTTATTAACAAAGAAAACCAACAGAAAAATAGAAAATGAAAATAAAAAAAATAA